>Ga0116231_10000823_pt1 | contig 58930 bp, 44 predicted proteins | sample S1TSphgellanicum_2_FD_89695 | JGI IMG/M metagenome (GOLD analysis project Ga0116231, IMG submission 89695) | Host-associated microbial communities from peat moss isolated from Minnesota, USA - S1T2_Fd - Sphagnum magellanicum MG | ecosystem: Host-associated > Plants > Peat moss > Unclassified...
GGGAGCCAGTTAGTCAACAGCAATATACTAGATCATATTGCTACATAACAAACAGTAGTTGGTGATATTAGTATGTTCAAAAAGTGTCACCATCTTCTAGAGACCTTGATCTTCCAAGGGATCCTATTTTTTTAATGAAGGTTTTTGAAACTTCAAAGGAGTGGCTCTTACAAATGCAATTATCGTGCATATTTGACAATATTGCAAATGTTGAAGTGTGGAACTTCTGGTTAAACAAAGTTTGGATAAATAAAAAATTGGCTATGTGCAAGAAAAAAATTCATTACAAGTTGGCATGTTGATATTCAAATTTATAGCAACAAAGTCTAGCAAGATTCATGAAGGAAAATATTAAATATGGTTATGGAGCCTATGTATAATGGAGCTTTATGGTGATGCACTAGGGAGCTATCAGTGTGCACAAATTTCTTTAACATACATGAAAAGAGGTCTTGCTCATTACTAGGTCATGATTATCTCTCAATAAGAGTCAAAAGTTAGGGCACACAACACATAGACTCAAATACATGTACACAAATACATATAGACTGAATGACTGATGCACATACATATTAGACACAAGTAAATTTAAACAATGGACATACATATTACAGACAAATTCAAACACATTCAAAAGCACGCACACACTTGCATACATTTATACCCACACCATTAACTTTCAAGTCTCTAGAATCAAATTGTAAATTGTGGACAATGGATCCCTAAACACTCAAACATAGTGGACAATGCATCTTGGACAATAGACATTCAAACATAATGGACAATGTATAAACATTTAAATAGGAGACATTCAAATACATAGGGCACTCAAACATTCAAACATTGGGTTAATGCAATGTTGAATGGACCAAAATAGATGTAACAATGGCATATTCTACAATTTGTGTGTGATTCAAATGGGGAAAATGTACTTCAAAAAGTGGAGTTATCAATTTATAAGGGACTTAATTTGAAATTATTAACTCAACTACATCTGTATGATGTAGGTATTTTTATCCATAATACATAAATTTAAAAAGGCTATGGACATTTAAAATGAACATTCAGGATAATACAACTCACCAAAAGAAAACCATGAACTTCAAAATGGTCCAATCATTAATATTACACTTGTTAGGGACTCAAATTTAGTTAAATAATATACCCATTTGAAACACTTAGTTTCACAAATTTCACACATGTGTCAATTGTATTATGATTACAAGAAAACATGGTTTTTTAGAAGGTTCAATTTGATTAAAGTGTTCACATTGATTGAAGGTGATGTATACCTAGATTTGAAACTATGGCATGAAAAACATGTGTTATTTTTCACTAGTACATATGAATATAATGACCTTTTTGGCTTGGTATCAATTCAAACATCTAGTCAAAAGGGACAAACAAAATAAAAAAAGGTGTAAAGATGGCCAAGGTTTAATCAAATCAGCCAAATTGATTTGACCTTAATTAGGCCTAGGCCAAGGCTATTTATTTAGCATACCTAATTAACCTACTTGCTAGGCCTAAACTATTTACCTAACATAGCTGGTTAGACTATTAACAAGACCTAGGTACCTACCTAGCTTAACATAGCTACCTAGCCTATTAGCCTAGCTTAAGCTACCTAGTTAGCATAAGTTAGGCCAAGTTGTGTTTATAATGAATTGCCTCTATGGTTTGTTATTAATTCACAGGTGGTGTCTAGGGGCGTTATTCCTTGTATATTTTAGGAAACATCATTAGTAGATTTTTTTGATGTATCATGTTTCTATTTAGAATTAAAAATAAAAAAATTCTAACATATTCTTAAAACAATCTCAAATTCTGATTACAACCACAATGTTTGTATTCAAGTGAACTTTAAAGTTGTAAAACTCAAAAGATCATGAGAAATGTTCACAAACATCTTTATAAGATGTCTTTCAAAATTCACTCAAAAGAAAACTCAAAAATTTAATTATCAACCATGGGTATATTCAAAAATGAAATAAATTTTCAAGATTGTAAAACATAAATAATCCTCAAAGATGTTTCAAAAGATGTTAAAAATAATATTCCAAAATGATGTCCAAAAGATGTAAAGAAGTGTGTCTTTGCCACTATAGTCTTATATAGGTTAAAAAATTCTCTAACAATAACTCGTTGGTATGACATGTATAAATAGCTAGAAAAATTAAAAAAGATGTGCATTTTTTGTATACATATGATTGTAATTAGGTATTTACCTACATTCCTTATTATGACATATGATGTCACATTACATTTAAAAACGTAACATTATGATGACACATGGACTAAATTGGATCATAAATAATGATGGCCTAATTGACTAATGGTTAAATTGACAATTGATAATTTTGACTTGTCCATGACCTCTTGTTCAAAAAGACATTAGTCAAAATTGAAGGGTCCAAATTGACTTGTCCAAAATGTCATTTTGGTCAAGTTGGATAGGGGGGCAAAAAGACCAAAATGGGGGGTCTTTTTCATTGATATTTCCAATTGGAAAGTGTTATGATTTCTTGTAGTGCACATATGTTATTTTTTATCGATTATTTTTTGTGATTAATTTTTTTTTTAAAAACAAAATCCATATCATGTTGAAAACCATGTAGATTTTATGTTAGATTTGTGCACACACATATAAAAATAATAATATCTAGGGTGGTTTGAACATAGATAGAAAAAAATTGGTTGAAATTAATGGATTTAATTTAATTGTTGCCCAATTACCTAGACATCCCATGGACTTTTACATTAGCAACATCACAAATTCTCAATATCACAAAATTTCAATATATTTTGTTCAAAAATTGTAAAAAATACGCAGTTTGTGCAAAATCTATGGGATTCAAAATGTAAAATGGCACAAATTATATATATATATATATAAGTTTTTTATACTTATGATGTCTTGATGTGAAAGATGTACAATTTTACATTTAAATTAAATCTATATAATTATCTTGATGTAATTTTTCATGAAATTATGCGATTTTTGTATAAACCTATGAAAACTGGATTTCACACAAAATTTGTACAAACCTATGAAGCCTAGTAAATTTGTGATGAATGCTACTATTTGGAACATTAACATGTATTTTTATAATTACGACTTGTGAATTTACTATTCCATAACATGCTTTGCATGAGATAACAGATTGATCCATATCATTTTCACATTTTTGAACATTTTTTTTCATTTTTTAATGAGCATGCCACACAATTTTTAAAACTCAAGATACTTTTTAGGTGAGTGAACTCAATAAAACTAACATAATGTGAAGAAGGGCCTCCAAGCAAGCCACCAAATTGAGTTTTGATAGGACTAACACAACCAAGTTTATTTAATGAACTAAACAAATTTACACTTCCATTAAGAATGAAGGTAATAACATACATGTGAATAGAGATCCAAGAGACGTTGTTTAGTGTTGTCACATTGTTTGCACTCATAAATAAAAAAATTGTAGCAAAGACAACAATTTTTAATGGATTGTAACAACAAATTATTGATGGATGTAGAGTAATACCCCAATTTGCATAATATATTTATAATTATTTTTGGGTGTGTGCTCAATGACCTTATGAATAGTCAACAAATCTTTCAAATGGGTTCAAAGAACTTTGTCATTGTTTGACCTATGGCTAACAAATGAAAAGGGTGGATGCATGTTATAATGTAAATAAACAATTGTCACAATTTGATCATTTTTAGGATTTATTCACATTTAATGCATCATGGTGGATATTTTATAATATTTTGTAATGACAATTTATAATAAATGATGGTTTATGTCTTGATGTATCATTATGTTGTGAAATTAGTGCACATATGAATGATTTAATTCAGCAGGGTGGGGGGGGGGGGGGGGTTTTGGGGAAAGGTTTTTTTTTCCCCCCCCCTTTTTTTTATTTTTTTTTTTTTTTGTTTTTTTTTTTTTTTTTTTTCACAATTCGCATTTATGAGATGTTAGTCATAAAGCTTTGAGCAAATATCATTGCTAGTAATGAATTTGTTGTATGTGCCACTAATAATGTGGGCCAACCACATTCCATGTGACAACCTTTAGGCATTTCTTAGTTGCTTGACTTGACAACTAGCATAATATAAATTTGCATGCTTGTGATTTTTCCATTTGCATATAACCCCAACTAAAATAAGCTTTTATCACACAAGGAAGTGTGTAGCAACATTTTCAGGCTACTTAGATGTTATGTAAAATGTCCATTCCATGTCATAACCATATGTGTGTTAGCTATAACCTATAGTGTGCTATGGTAGCGAGTAGTGCCTACTTAGGGTTTCTAGGTTTAGGGTTAGAGGAGAGTGGCTCTTTTGGTAGGACCCACCTTCATGTTGTGAGTGGGGGTATAAAGTGTGAAAGAAGGCTCAAAGAACTAGAGCATAGAGCATTGGGAGTAGTTGGAGTTAATGGAGCTTCGAGCTATGGTGTCATGTTAGCATCGACCTAGATTCTTTGAGTGGAGTGAGCTTGGCTTGATTGTATGTGTTTGCATCACGAGTTTTATGATAGTAGATATTTCTTGTGTCATTTTCAATTGTGGTACACTTGTATTTGTGTATGCTCTTGTCCATATTATGTGTTTGTGTGTGTATGTGAGTATGGTATGTCAATGATGTATGTTGTATGACGATATGTATTCGCACGACATCCATGAAGAGAACTTAGAACTTGATATCTAAGATCGATACAATAGTCAAAAGGTATGGGCATCCTATTAGTGATGTTTTATTTGGTGATGCTTAATTTTGATCTTTAATACCTTTGTTGCATTAGTAAAATTTGAAGGATAAGACTAGTTGAATGTTTAATAATGCATCCTTTTCGACTAAATATTGTAACATTGTGTACTACGTCAAGACTTTGAATGATTCCATATGCTCTCTTTGTACAAATTTCCCTCCCAAATACAATAGTGAAAGTTTCTCTAATATGTGTATAAAAAAATTTTAGATTGAAGTCAAAAGAGTCAAAGATAGATTTCTTGGTTGATGATTTACCAACTACATTTTTCAAGTGTTCAAAGAGGATTGCATAGTGTAATATGATGAATTTATTGATGACAATGTGAATATCTATGTGAAAATAACACAAATATTTAACAAGTATGATTGGTTCCATTTGCATTATATATTAAAAGTTGGTTGATGAATGATGCAATGGAGATTTACTATTCAAGTTGTTGGTGGATTAGTATCATCAAAAGCTATCATGGTCATGAAAGCAAATATGTTGTATTTGTTTTGAAAAGTGTCCAAGAGTTGGATATTGATGCATCTCACATTTGAGCTCCTCAAGATTGGGTCAAACTTGCAAATCATTCGATATTTGTTTGAAAATTTCATATAGTCTACAAGGTATGATCATTTTAAAAAATTTATAACAATGTTGACTAAAACAATCTTTTTTATAAAATGTCAATGTGAGAAAAAAAAAATTCTTACAATCAACAATGAGTTTTGCAAATTATTTAATGCTTTACTAAAGATGGAACAAGTGATGTGCGATGTATATTGTTTGCATAGGGAGCATTTAGAATGACATGGAATTGGTGGATGTTCTTGACATGTCAATAGAATGTTCGAGTTTGAGAAAAAAAAAGGCCATTTTTTAGTGAAAAAATGCCAACAAAATCAAAAATCCTATGTGCACACGAGTTTCGAAAATTGCAACACGCATCATTTTGTAAGCAAAAAAACACCCAAAGTTTGGCACAACATTTTCTCTTAATGTAAATATGTGAGGTGTTCAAAGTTGATGATTATGATTCAAATGAGATTGTTAAAAAAGGTTATGGAACATAACTAGATTATTATTTTTAAAGTTTCATAACATGTTAGTGATGTTTTTTATGTGACTTGGGTATTCATCACTATTGGGTTTTTGTCTACCACCTACATGCAGTACCATGTACCCAAGTAGTTAAAACATATTACAAGCTGCAATTACTACAAGCAAGCAATGTGGAAGATGAAACATTCATATAAAAAAACATCTCATGGTCATAAAATTTGTGTGTGTGTATTACCAGGTTTGAGTACATAAGTATCATTTGTTTTAGGCTAATTGGTAACAACTATTCCCTAGCCTTCTTAATATCTCCATCCTCCTCCCTATTTCCTCAAACCTTTAGATAACTAAACCTACGTCATTCCAATAGGCCAATGGGTTCAGTTGGTAAGTGTGTTGATAGTTGAACTTGTTAGGTTTACCAAATATAACCTTACCAACCCTTGGTAAAATGTTTAACTTAGATTAGCTATAACTTAATTTGGCAGACAGATTGTTTTGTTGCATTAGGGTCCTTACACAAACTTCTTTAATTACTCCTTACTCACAATTCAGTAAATGTTATATTCCTAACATCATCCCCCCCTTAGGACCTTAATGTGCACACAAGGTCACCAACATTCTAAGTAAATCTATTCCTTGCGCGAAGTTATTGTCCAAGATCAAAAGATGTCAGCTATAATTAGGAAGTCATCAATATCGTCATTAGAGTTGGCCTCTAATGTAGAACTCTTCCCTAGCATCGTTCCAACCATAAACTTATGACAGGCCTTGTCCTTTCTAGCAACTAATGGATGGGGGAAACATTATTGGAATTCACGTGGCGTTAGACTCCTTGGGTTTTTACAAAGATGTCTTATTAAGTGATCTATTCTAAAAATGGTAGCTCACGATGCTATGGGGGTTCTTCCCATATGTGTTTTTGTCATATGCAAGTTTAGCCCTTTTGTTGTACAATGCCAACTGATTGATGTCATTGCTTCTTTAACCACATCATTGATTACACAACCCTCCATTAGATCCTTTGGCCTTTGTGCCCATAATCATGCCTCCATGGAATCCTCCTTTACCCTCTTTTCAATTGTATCCGAGATGGGTCCTTTCTGGCCATGACAAAGGTTGGCTTGTGACTAATTGTCATGGTGTGCTTTAGATAGTACTTGTTGTACGCCACCTCCAACTTGCAATAATATCGCAATGCATATGCACCTAGACAACTTGTCAAATGTTCCAACACACTATACCCGCGGTCGTCATTAAAAATAATGTAGTTGCAAAAAATGTTATACCCTAAGTATTCTTGAAACTCCCTATCATATATCTTCCACATGCATTCAAAATCCTCAACAAGGATTTTAGCATTGAACATTGGTGGGGCGAATCCTACCAAAAGACACATTTATATGCGGTAAATAAAATAATATTCTTCCGAAGGAGGGATGATTAGTAAGGTATACTCCAATTCCTTCAAAATGTGTAGTACATCACTTATGCTACATGGTTTCACCCCCATGACCTTTGCATCAAATGTCGGTGGGACAGTCTTCATTCATTCATTGTAAATAGAAAGGTATATGCAACTTCAATAATGGTCTGTCAATGGTGAATGCTACCATGGTGGGGAATCTTCAAGTTGGTGTTCTAAAATCCTATTCCTTCCCTCACTTTCACCTTCGTTGTGGTTTTTCTCCCCACTCTTACCACTTTCCAACCGTTCGTTCCTCCCAATATGCTCAACAAACTCAGTGACTGTGATTTTGCGCACGTCATTTTAATCTTCCTCCTCTTCTTCTAACTTTGTGCTTTCAAATTTTTTTCACTCCCTTAAGTTCACATGTATTAGATTGAACTGCATTACCATGTTTTGCTCCTTATGGTAATACAATTGCACCATTAATAGTTAGGCTTCAATAAGGACTATAGAGAGTTCATCACCTTGATTTTCCAAAAGTTGATTGAGCAGTACCACCTTAACCAACTACTCCAATGCTAATGCCTTCCATTTTGTTGTTTCTACATCTTGTTTAACTTTTGCTTCCCTTTGTGCAACTACTTCCATATCTTTGGCATTAGCAAGTTGAACATGTTCCTCCAAACCTTGTACCTTTTCCAACAAAGTTCTTTCACGTGTTTCACTGGCTCGTGTAATGCTCTACTTTTATTCTTTGAACATTTGTACCTCCAACTCAAAGCTTAGGCACTTGGCATGCTAAGTCTCCTTCTCTGTTTGCATCTCAAGGAATTTATGTTCAACCTTCTTCAAGCACTCGGTGACCAACTACATCTCTTCTTTATGCCTAACCAATGTTGTGGTTAATGTTTCTTCGTGACGAATTGCTACATTTTTCATCTCCTCCACCACTCGGGTGAATGCACCATCCATAATTGTGAAGTTCTGCTATATAACCTTCAGAGTCTCCTTTGCTTCCTTCTCCTCCTCTTGAGTCTTTTCCAACTTTTGTTGAGTATCATGGAGTTTTTTATCCAACTGGTTTCTGAGCAAACACAAGCCCAACATTATTTTTTCTTCCATTCCTGCTTGTGGGTTTCAAACTCTAGGGGATAAATCCGATGTTCAGCACGCTCTCGCTCATAAAATATTATGCCTTGTAGATGCTCCAACTCCAAAGAAAGTTACTAAATTCTTTTCCCATAAGATTGTTTCACGTCTTTCGTTTTTGTGGCCAATGCATGCACTAGTTTTACTATATGAACTTCCATGGAATCTTCATGCTCTAATGAATACTCAACTCCTTTTCCTTCTTGGTAATAATCAAGTATAAGGATAAAGTCATCTCCAACATCACCTATCTAGGTAGTGTCTAGTCCAACTTCATGAATAAACCCTAATGTTCCATATTTGACAAACATTCCTACCAAATTCGGTTGGACTTCTTCATCTACCTGTCTATCGATGGATGTACCTATCGACACTAGTTGGGTCGCAAGGACTGCTTCCGAATTTGACTAAGATTCATTTTTGTCTTTTGCCAAATCTAGTTGAACGTTTTTAGTTTTGAAGTCATTTGCCTTTATGATAGTCTCCCCATGAGATTCATCCACCATGGAACTATCCAACAATATGTCAATGAATTGTTGATCTTAGGAATTTGGTTGAAATGTAATCATCTTTTGCACCTCTTCATCTCTTGTATCTCATTGTGAAAAGGACCTCCTTCCTACACTGTTTCTGTCAACATATATGCTTGCTCATGTACTTGCTCCCCTTCCACATGTAAAATTCCCTTTTGTGAAGATGTTGCAACCAAATTAACACATATGGATGGAATTGAAGGGACTTGAAACATCCTCTTATTTGTCTTCTTTGGGTGTTGCGATTGGTTCCTCTTCATCTTCCTCTGTGTATTATAATGTACCATAATGTTTTGCCACAAGAGTCAGGGCAAGTTCAATCAAGTTATTCCCTACCTTTCATACCTTTATTACCTTAATTTGGATTGCAATCGTCTCTTTATACAATCGTACCTTGAACCATTTGGCCCAATTAACCATCCTTCTATCAATTGCACTGATTGCAGATAATAAGGTTCCTGAGACATAATGATTACCTTACTGAAAATGTTGCAACCTTTGTTAATGTCGTGAGTCGCATCTACATCCCAAAAGTGCACACCTTCACAAAAATATACCTTGAATCTTGCTTGTAATGTTTTTCTTTTCCTCCCTCAAAGTATTTCGACCATTTTTCATTGTACGTTTTTCGTGCAGGTACTACAATCCCCTTTGTTGGTAATTTGAAAATACGATTAATGTCAAGTAATTTTTAAGAAATTTGCTTACCTCGCAAGATGTTTGTCGCATTGTGAACCCAGAAGCCGCATATAATCTCCTTGATAGCATGGAGGCTAATTGTGTTATAGTCAAGTCGACGAAAATCGTTGAGCTTGGCTTCGATCATTCAAGTGTGCTCCTCCTTTTTGGCTACATGCATTGTGATGTACATGCACACTGAGAAATGAATTTGATCCAGCATCGTAGGATGGATCTCCATGTTTGTGTCCTTTGTTTTGGATTTCATCCTTTTTGCTCCAAAAGACAACGCAACTTCGAGTTTGTGCTTTCCCATTGTTGTGTCCAAACGTTATTTCTTGTAATAGTTGAATTCTTTATTCCACAACACAAATATTGTTGTCACAGTGGGTGGGCATAATAGTTGTTTGATCATTTTTTTAATTTTTAAATCCAATTTTAAATGACGGATCAACTTTTCAATTTTTGTTTCTTCTTCTATTGTTATTTTTTTAAGCGTTTCATTTCACTTTGCATGCTAATGACCCTAAAAAACCTATGTTCCAATTTTTTGTTGCTGTACTCTTTCTCTACATTAGTAAACACTCAAAATTTTATAGGCTGCAAGGTCTTTTCTATACATTTCACCTTCTCCCAACATCTATAATAATGAGATGAGGTGGGAGAAAGAAATGTTATACTCCAAATTTGAATTGCTAGGCATTTGCCACTCTAACTTTGTATCAAAAGTCAACCAAAGTTTTTCTGAAGACAGGGTATACACTAGTTACTCTCTTCCACTCCTTGCACCACTTTCCCTTCCTTCTTTCCCTCTCGCTACTATAGAAATTCCTTGCTCTTCCATTTGATCTTTCTTTTGCTTTGCAAAATAATTGGCCTAAAGATCATCCAATTTGGCTTCTATGACACATTCATTCTAGTCATTCAAATAATTCTTTTCCTTAAGTAACAATTTCCCATGACGTCGGAACCGTTGCTGCAAATTTCGTAAGAAGTTTTTTTCTTGATGAATTAGGTACAACACTTGCAACCATAAAGGTTTATGAGGTGGAATTCCTATCCTAGAAATTGGTTTGATTGTCATGTCATGATGAGTGGTTGTGACACATTTTTGGTGTTCATGATCCCTAATCCACTTTTTAGGTAAGGATGTAATAATTTCACCATCGTAATTCTTATTGTGTTTTGCTTCACCTTTTTGTTCATTTAACTTGAAACGTTCATAAATCTGCGTCCTTTCGCCAATTATTCTTCTTGGTATACCATTCAACAAGATTCTATTTTCATCTTGCATGATTATTGTGATTGTGACAACCGTAATGATTGGATTTCGATAAGCTTTTAATTTATTGACATTCACCAATGTTATATCTTCATTACTTAGTGTGCTTAATTGGACAATATTGTTACTGAAAGCCTTTTTTATTTGAAATGGGCTAGTCCATGGAAAAAGAAATTCCCTTCCTTAAATTTTGGATCCTTTAGAAGCCATAACACCAAATCTCCATCTTCAAATTTCTTTAATTGTTTTTCATCATTCCTCTTATGCTTTCTTAGTATTTGAATGTAATCAATGTTTTCTCCTACTATAATTCTTTTTTCATAAAAAAAAACTAAATCTTCCATTCAAACTAATAATGCATTCATTCGACTTCCATCCTTCTCAGCAAATGTTCAATTGGTTGGGACTATGAATTCAGTAGGTAAGAATGGCATCAACCCATATATTAGTTCGTATGGTGTATGTTGTGTGGACACTTTATATGCAGTTTGGTAGACCCATAATGCAATAGGTACAATTACATCCCAATCATTTTGGTTAGCATTTACCAACTTTGTTAATATTTACTTTAATGTTTTATTGATTGATTCTGCCTAACCATTTCTTTGAGGATAATAAGTGGTGGACTTATGATGTGTAATCATAAATTGTTACACCAATAACTCAATGGAGTTGTTTATGAAATGGTTCCTTTGATCATTAACTAAGTGGGTAGGACACTAAATCATGTAATAATGTTTTCATATAGAAACTTCGTAGTGTTTTTAGTTGTATTATCTCATAATGACTTCACTTCTACCTAGTCTGTTGTGTAATCGATAACAACTATAATATATTAGTTTACAGTATAACATGCTGGAGGTTTGATTGGACCCATGTAATCCAAGCCCTAGTTTATAAATGGTTCAAAAGCAAGAACTGGTTGTAGTGGACCCTTGCCACTTTTATACATAGGTGTTAGTTGTTGACATATGTTGCAAAACTGGAATGATTCTGCCACGTCCCGTTGAATTGTCAACCACTAGTAAGTTGCTATAAATATCTTTTTAATAGTATTTTTTATACCATAATGTCCAATTGGCCCATCATGAAGTTCGGTAATGATAGTATTTGTTTTAGTAGGTGACACATTACCAACGAATGCCATTTGGTCCTAATTTGTATAATTTTTCTCCATAAAATGTATATGGTGAAATGTTTCCACTCCTCTTAAGGGACATCATCTCTAAAATATCCCTTGCATAAATATTCTTTAATTGGTGTATACCAATCGAAAATCAATAAAAAAAGAACAACGTCAAATAATTGATCCTCCACACCAACAAGTTCACCATTTCCAGCATGCAATAACTAGTCTGGTACAACATGCACCTTTCCTAGTTTATAGATTATTTTGAAATTAAATTCTTGCAATAATAATAGCCATCGTTTTATTCATCTAGTTATAGTTGGTTTATTGACTAAGTAGATCAAGGCTTGATGGTCTACAATCAATGTGAAGTTATTTCCCAAGAGATAATGATGGAATTTCTTTATAGCATAAATCATTGAAAGGGTTTCCTTCTCTGTGGTTGAGTAATTCTTCTCAGTTTTAGTCATTAGTTGGTTGGCATAATAAATTGGTTTATCAATGGTATTGTCAGGGTTTTGAGCTAACATGGCTCTAATAGCATAATTCAATGCATATCACTAGAAGAAAAATAGACTTTTTCAACTTGTCCCTATGACTATTTTCTAGTTGTAGGCGACATCTACAACTAAAAGTTGTGTAGTCGCATTGGACAAGTTGTAGTCATCCTTAGTCGAAGGCGACAACGGGGTTGGATGGAAATTGTTCAGCGTACAAATACCAGTTCATGACAAAATATGAGTATATGTATGTGGTGCAAGTATTCAATAATCATATTGGTTATTATTTTCCACTGATGCCCAAACACCACATGGTATATTAGATATTTGATTTAGAAAATTTTCATGACATCTAATAATACTACTTGTTTGATTCAAGCACTAGGATTATGACACGTGGCTTTTAATATGGTATTTACTATATTACTAAATAATTACAATATATACAAACCGTTTGATTTTACTCGTGACGATTATGACATGTGGCATCCTAGCAAGCAATGGATGGACGCCACATGGAAATTTGTGGGTCCTCCATATTTTCATCTTGTGTGTGATCTAGCATGAGGTTCGGCTAACCAAATTGCAACACGTGGCAAGATAATAGACAATATTATTTACAAATTTTCTAATTATTGAAATAACGTGAACCCTCCATTATGACCATTTCGATTCAGACACGTGGCATGTAAAGTTTAAGTTGCAAGTTGCCACGTGTCTATTGTTGATATGGAATTGCCCAATCTTGTGCAATGAGCGATCCATCGTTGGATTATGACACATGGAAACATCGCGACTAGTTTTTAGATTTTAGTTTTAAATAATGCATTTATTTACAGATAATGCATGATTTTCTATGTCGTCCAATTTCATGTTGCACATAGTAGATCCTAAATGTTTATGGCTTTGCCTAATATTTATAATAAACACAGTATATACTTATTGAGTTTTGAAACCCAATGCTAGGAGCATTTATAAATTGCCTACAATCCCAAAAAATTAAGCACCCAAGGTAAAATTACATAAGAATTTGGTAGTTTAGGCTTGACATGCCAATTTGCTTGGCCTCCCACCCAAACCAAGCTAGAAATTATTACTATGGCAATGGGTTACAAGTTCTTGCGCTCATCAATCTGATTACACGTGAACTATTCCAAGCATTTGAATAGCCCACATGGGTTTACTGGGGAAAAATTTAACATAAGTAATATTGAGTTCACCTTTCTACCTGCAAGGTCCCTAGTGCAACAACCTATTTTAGCCCACATCTTCTAATGTAAGTAAGTATATTCAAAACCTGGTAGTGCCTAGACTGTTACATTCAATTACAACCACATCCACCCCTCATGGGTCCTCTTATTGCCTCCAAATGCTCTTCGATCTGCACCATTCTTGCCATGATCAACAATACTCCAAACAACATTCCTGCTGCTTAACATCTGACAAACCAACTAGGGTCTGCTGCCATTGTCCATTCTTGTGTAGATTGCCACAAATCACATGTTTGGGCCCAACATTGAAAGAATTTGCTTAGTACAAATCTATGGGAAGTAAATAGTCAGCCCACCCAATGATTAGATTTATATGTAGTAGGGCTACTCCTCCTGGGTGTCCCATCATAGTGTGTGTTCCATCATAACATGTGTCACTACGTGCAACCCCATGATGGTGTTAGCTAAATACAAGTACAAATTATGCCATAGGATCAAGAATATAACCCATTCTACATGACAAACCTGCCATGCCAAATCACACCCATCATTAAACACACTTCAAGCTTTGGGACTACCTAGTCTGATGGTTGTTATAAAGTTGTGATACCATGTCATGATGAGAGCACCTCTATTGCAGGTCCACAAGCTTTGATGTGTTTATGGGTCAAGTCCTACAACACATCACACCCCAAGTTGCCCAACTACAAACAACTTTTGTGCACAAAACAATCATGCTTCTAGCTTCCTGGTTCCAACACTAGGTTGTCCACTTGGAATTTGTTGTAGTTCGCACAAACATGCATCAAGAGTCATCACCACATGTTATTAGTGACTCAATGAGATTACATCACCTATTGGGGTCTAGGTCAGTTTTCCAATGATAGGGTTTTAAACAACCATTAACTATTCTAAATGACAATCAGGAATGTATTGTAGCTTTGTAGTTAGTACTAGCATTCTTACTCTAGACATTGGACAGATATTTTTCATAAGAATTGAGAAAAATTCATTCTCATTATTAAGAAAAAATAGCAAGGTCAAACTTCTTTATCCAGGCATAGAAATTTTTAGAATTTTACTCAATTTTTAAACCTAAATATTGAATCACCATGCTGTTAATTATGTCACAAGATACATCATATAACTAGCCAGTCAAGGACCAATTACAAAACTAACTCAGTTCTATAACCATTGAGTGGAGCTTGGCCATGTTGTTACAACATAATACTCAATATGATAACTAATGGGATGAGTGAGAGTACACATGCAATGGTTTAAAAATAGATTGTTTGTGCAGAGATGTTCTCAAACAAAACTGGCCAAAATTCCTTACCTTTTTTCTCCTCCCCTTCATAATGTTTTTTTCCTTAACAATAGTTATAGGCCCAACACTCACTATGTCCACTGCACCCCTTGCTTTCGCCAGAACTAACGACATTAGTTTTGCACATTGGAAAGAACCCAAAACACTGGGGCTAAAGGTATCATATAGTTGTCTTGCTAGGTGAGAAAAAACACAATCTATGTGATCATCACAATACACCCATTTGTGTTTCTTTCGAGTCAACTTAGCAGCAAGTTGGTAGATGTACATTATGCATAGGAAAACTATAAAGTAATGTTTGAAGAACATTTTTTACATACTATAGCAATGTTACAATATGGTATTGCAACAAAATTATGAAAAAATGATTTTTCCCCTTGTCCATGAGACCTAACAAATGATGTCAAGATTGACTTCAAGAAGATCCTTGTACCCATATTTGATTGCAAGATCTTTTTTTTTGGCTTGTTTTATGCATATTATTGAATAACACTATCACAATACTCCTACTCACCAACTATCCCAATATAAGAGTCTCAGAAAGCTGATAATTCCAAAAACATAATGGTAGGCATGTGAACAATGAAGATAGGGCCAACCTTTCCTTTGAACATCTTGCTCTTTGATTTGGCAACATTAATCTTCCCTTGACAGTCAATGGTGTGCTTTTCCCAAGGCTCGAACTCAATGCACATTATTGCATGTTCATGGAACTTGAAAATCTCAATTGGAAACAATGTGCTTTGCTTAATGACTTCACATGGAATTAGTCTAGTGTTTAAGAATCTACCATTCACAACAACAAAAATTGAACACAAGGTAGAGAATCCAATGTTCAACTTCACATGAAATAAGAAGCTAGATTTAGCTAGGGAAAATAAGTTTAGCAGGTCTACACCTTTGCAGTTCTCTTGTATTGCTTCAAGCACTTTCTCTTCCTCCCTAAGTTTCTTTATGGGCTTGACAATTTCCTTTTCCACTTCCTAAATCTTTGCAGTATTTTTATCTCAACACGACATATACTTGGATTGAGATGGCACTAGAATTGATGAAGATTCATCCAAACAGAAATTGCTACATTTCACATGGATGTAAGAAGGAAATAACCTTTGTAATATTTTCCTCCGCCTTCTTGAGCTTTTGCTTCAGGTGCTTTACATCCTTTTGGGATTTCAAGTCTTTGCATTCATAGCCTTGGAATTGATCTAAAGAACTCTTTAGCTCTCATTTTATTACCTGCATTTGAAGCAACTCAATATAATTTCAATAAAATGAAAGTGCATGGATTTACAGTGATGCTTGTTCTCAATAGTTGCCTTTTTTCATACATGTTAAAGCTAAAGTGCACTATTTAGGCCCAATGCATATTATACTAGTTGTAAAATAGCACCCACATTAAAAATTACTTTTATGCCAACTGACCTCATGATGTTTGGTCTTTCTATCTAAAAGGTCTTTTCCAACTTTATGATTTCCACTAAATGGGTTGCACTTTTTTTACTGTTAGATTTTCAAACACCCTAATTAAGGGCCTTCTAGAATAATTAGGAGCAAGTATCAGGAACTTCTATTTTTGTCTAGCATTTGTCCAGAAGCTTAAGAAACTTTGAGAAAATCAACATGGTTTGATCACCATACATTAGGGCTATTTCACATTCCTAAAATACTCCCTATTAGGACAAAAAGGACAACACCAAACCCAACAAAAGATAAACTAGAAAAGATAAGGTCTAAGAATGAGTATTCCCAAACATATACCGTTCCATAGTCAGGGTGCTTTCCAGTTCTACAACCTTTTCTTTGAGTTTCTGCCCATCCCTATTTGTCTCCTCTAGAGCAAGCTTTATTGTAATATTCCACCAATTTAAGACCTTTGTTTCCTTGAGCGTCTAATTCTTAACTTCATATTGACACTCTAAGCACATTTGAAACAAAGATCCATCAAAATCATCATGACAAAACCTCCATATAGTCCATGGAATGTGTTTGCACGTATTTGCATGAATTTTGACAAACATGACAAAGATGTAAGCTAAATGTCTCAATCTACAAACCTCTCTCAAGTGTCCTTTCACTTTATCCTAACTATGCTTCCAAGCAATATTGTGCAAGCTTGTATTTTCTTATTCCTAATTCCCTAAATCTTGTTATAGTGCACAAATCCCTAACTTGCTGAAAAACTTGCATAACACTTTAGTGAATTTTGTTTTTGTGTCCACAATTACACTACCATGTTATCTGGGGTGTCCAATATTTGTTCAAAATTTTTGCATGGTGATAGGAGGTGGCCAACATTCCAAGTCCTTGTGCATCAGCTCTAAGTAATAAAAACTAAAGTTTGGAGGAGGACACTCAAGGCTACTCCCTAGATGCTTTCAAGCTTTTGACAATTAAAATATCAAATCATCTTCAACAAAGATGTTGCAAGTTTGAAGCATTTTACTTACCTCAAGAGTATCCTTCTCCTTCTCTGCCACTTTTACCCACTGCACCATACCCTCCCATTTCTCATTAAAAGCTTCCAGCCTATATAATCCACACCACAACCAGTTAACCACCATTTTTGCCTGCTTTGATGATCATTATCGCATTATTAGGCTTAATGGAACTGCTGGGATTATCCCAAATCTTTGAAATTTAGTGGATGATGTGGAAAATAGTCTTATGGCCAAGGGAGTTTTTGCAAGAACTATTTGGGTAGTGATTAGGGAGAATTTAGCACCATGTTTTGCACCGATTATTGTGCAGTTTAAACTCACTAGATTTTTTTCAAATGTGCCATGATGTAAAAAGAAGGGAAGCGACCTTCTAAATTTGCAAATTTTATAATCTAGTTAAGGGAGATTCATGACAGGTCCCCAAATGTGGATTGAAGAGAGCTAGGAATTAGTCCACAAAAATAACAATAATTGGCAAGCATGGAAAAGTTAATTTTGACTTGCGGGTGGTATTTGAAAGGAGCAATCAACAATCACAATGGAGATCCAAAGGGAAATCAGCGAGCAAAATCTTATTGGCTATGCACACAAATCATGTGTAGTTCATGCAACTACTTTGCAGAGCACATATAGTTAACCTTAATGTAGATTTGGTATGACATAGGTATCCTGTACAACAAGTCTTGTGAGTTTTTTACATTCTATTGAAATAAAGACAATTTTGCCTATAAATGCTTACATGCTAAAATCATCGAGCTGGTTTTTTCTCGTATAAATCCAAATACAATTGAAAATGTGGACCATAGGCATTACAACCTATTACCATGATTGGTGGATCTATACATATGCACATAAATTGTTATATGAGATAGGTACCTTATGCAACAACTGAGATGGTATTTTTAAAAGTTTAAATGGAGATGGAATCAACTCTAATTGGAAATGCTTGGATGCTAAAATTAGGTCTACTAGTCATTTAGTATAAGCCTAGCCCTAGTTGTAAAGGTCAATTGCAGGCATTGAACCTAGCCTAATGCCTTGATTGGTGGTTTCACGACTATGCGCACGAGCTATTAGGCAATTAGCATACTGGATGTGATTATGCCTAACGAAGACTTGTTATATCTGTGCGCAGGTCCCTTGAAGAACAATCCAGACTAGATTTTTACAATTAATTGGGATGGAACTAGCTTGGACTGGAAATGCTTGCATGCTAGAGCCATGCACTTTGCTTGATACCAAGGTTAAATCCCAATCCAGTTGGCAAGGTGAACTGCAAGCATTGAACCCTAATGCTTTGATTAGTGTTTGCCCAAGTATGTATAGAGGTTGCTTATGCAATAATCCATGGCACTCATTTGCAGTTGGCATCTTCTTATGCCACAACTAGAATTGGTATGGTTTCAGTATCCTAAACAACAATTGAGTTGGTATTTTCAAGTTTCAGTGGAGATGGAGACATTTTTTATTGGAAATACCTACATGATAAAATTAGGTAACTTGTCCTATAGTATAAGCCTAGACCTAGTTGTAAAGGCGAACTGCACACATTCAAGTTAGCCTAATGCCATGATTGGTGGTTCCAGAATAGTGCATATGGGCTACACGATTTTTGCAGGTTGCAGTTAATTATGCTTAACCAAGAGTTATTATATTTGCACGTATGTACCTTGAAGAACAATCTAAACAAGATTTTTGCAGTCAATTGAGATAGAGACACCTTGACTATAAATGGTTACATGTTATAACCATTTATTTTGGTTGATACCAAGTACAAATCGAGATCTTGTTGGCAAGGTGAACTGCAAGCATTGAGCCTTAATGTTATGATTAGTGGTTCCTCAGGTATGTACAAAAGCTCCCTAGGTAATAATCAATGACACTCATTTGTAGTTGACATATTCTAATGCCACACCTATAATTGTTACAATGTAAGAACCCTATATAACAATTGAGTTGGTAATTTTAAAATTTCAATGGAGATGGTGGCAATTTTGATTGGAAATGCATGGTGTTAGAGTTAGGTAAACTGGCCATGTAGTATAAGCCCAGTCCAAGTCATAAATGTGGACTAAGGCATTGAATCTAGCCTAATGCCCTGATTGGTGGTAGGTGTAATCCATTGTTGTTTTTAATTCGTTAGTGGATGGAGTCTACATTTGTTTCTTACCTCTCTATCGTTGCCAAGTTGGGGTGTAAAATGTAGTAATATCAATGTTTGAAGATTTTTCTTTTTTATATTTTCAAGATGTCCTAGCTATACAAGGAGGTTTAGAGCATAATGAATGACTACTACATGATTTGCTCAGAAACATGTGTAAGAGTTGTGGAGCAAGTAGTGCAGTAGCTTTCACCTTAGCATACAAAGCTTTTGGCGGAAACAAACAATCATGCATTTGTGTTGAGTGTGGTTTTTGCTAGAAATGTATCTCTTAGTGAAGATCACTTGAAGAATGCTGACACATTTGATGTTTATAGGGGTCAACCTTTCGAGACAGTTGGCAACCAGTTGTAAGATGACCATGAATCTCTACCACTTGAAGCACTAAGTTGATGGTAGAAGAGGGCACGTTTAGGGGGGATTTAACTTGGAGACAATTAAGATCAATAATGTATATGTATGTAGATTTATTTTTTTGTAGAAGCTCTTCACTAACACATTTTGGGTCAAATTGAGGTGTTATTTCTAGTTTACACTGACTGGGCAACTTAGCAAATTGACCAACTTAGCAAATTTTGGTGTACTACAAGTTCACCTATTTATTTGTGGTTTGAGCTTTGCAAGTTTTGATTTCCAGCGTTCCATCAGAAGCTTTCAACAATTTTCCTAGAGAACACCAGGTGGGATTTGACTTCTTGTTGTTTCAAATAAAGGATTTATGTCCATGTTCCAAGAAGAGATGTGTGTGCTAAGGTTGCAATTCTTGAACTTTCAATTCAAGTTACTTCTCTTGGTGTTTTTCTAGGAAGATTTTTGTTGTTGCATTGGGGCTTTATATGTTTTGTAGAGTAGAAATGTAATTCATTAATTCAAATTCAAGTGATTTCAGATACTAGTAGGATGTTGATCTAGGAGATGGAAACATGTATGTTTCTTATGTTTGATGATGTTCACCCTTTGTTGACCACCACAAAAAATAGCAGCCAATATGCTAAACTTGTTAAAGAGAAGGTTGGTCCACTCTTTTATGTTACCCATTATATCACAAAGTGTGTGGTGGGTCTAGGCATTTCCTTTGAAGGTATTGCAGTAAAATTTTTACCACATCAACGTTTCATGGTTTTCTTACACGTAGTGTCTTCTTTTCTGCAATCAATAATGAAGGTTTTTGTGTTTGATCGTATTCCCAATGACGAAGAAATGCAATCTATTTGTTGACAAGCATGATTTGGTGAAACAAGTGTGGCTAACGGCAGTCAAATAGCAATGTTGGTTTAGTAATAGCTAGTAGCTATACAATGGAAGTCCTGAAGGGTTAGAGAAGATGGTGTAGCATCAAGGTTATCTTCTTCTGTAAATGTTGTTTTGGATTTTTGTTTGGAAAGAAAAACCCACATGAAAGGTGGAAAGGCATAAGAGGTGATGGTAGAGGAAGGCATGGGAATTACACAACAACTCATTGGGGTTGGAAAGAACAACTCTTAACAGCTTGGACTTTTGTTGGAGGCAATTAACAATACTACTATTGCCAATGTAGATCAAGTGGTGGTAAATGGAGGTGATAACACAAGCACTGAAGGCATATGAGCCAGGTGTGTCTCCATAGCGGAACAGTGTTGAGGTCAATAAGGGGGACACCTATATGGAGGGAACTCCTTTTGTGGAAATGAAAGAATTAGAAATGGTCTTCCATGGCATTGTTTCACAATTTTGGTGTTGACACTTGAAACCTTTGTTCCTCGTTTATTTATATTGCTTCGAAAAAGAGAGCCATTCAATAATGGGTTACAAACAGAGAGAGAAATGCTCACCTGCATTTGATGAATATCCTTTTTTTTCTTGTAGCAAATGAGTATTAATTTTTTGTTCACCCCCTTCCATCTCCAAATCTATCAACACAGTCAAAGTTTTTTTGTATAAATAGGCTGATTGTTTTGGATGAATTTTCTTCCAAGACATGTATAACAATTTCATGGTCATTTCGTGGCTTTTGTGAAAAGGTATAATCATTCCCACAACCCTTATCATTGTTTGTGCTACCCTTTTTAAAATTATCATAGGAAGAAAACAAATGGATGTTGTATTTTTTGATTCAGGTTTTATAAATTTGTTAACTTGTGTATGATTTTTTGTGAAATTCTGACATTGCAGGCACTTTTAGACTTTGAGAGATATAAGATAGGGGTTCCAAGAATTGGAAATATTCATAGACTAGGGCATATGGATAGCTCCTTTCTGCAGATGGACAGCTAGGGGATAAGGTTTTTTGCTACACCTACAACTCAAGTACCAAACTTTTCAGTACCTTTTGAGTTCTATCATTAAATTGTGAACAGTTCAATGACACACATGTATTAGTCACAACACTTTTTTATAAAATTAGCTTTGGGCAATCACCATCACCATTTATAGTTCTTATTGAATGGAGTTTCTTGTCCTTCTTACCAGTCAATCCTGTTGCCAACACTTTTAGCTCATGTGCAAGCATAGTTATGACATTCTTGGTGCGAGAATGTTATGGAAGCCCAAAGAAGCAAGAATTTTAAAAAAATTTAAAAAAATTTATAGATCAACCAGTGTAATTTGGTAAACATTCGCGGGTAAAGAATGTTATGACAAGGTGCTAAACGAAGAATTTTAAAGAATTTTAATGTGCAAAATGAAGAATGTCATAACTATGTGTGCAAGTGTGAAGTTATTAAGGGAAAGAGAAAGAGAGATGAACTGAAGCTTTTACTTTTTAAATTTTACTTCAAGAATGCTAAGTTATAAACCCATTTCAAGAATCTTGTTCTAGTGGTAAGATAGGCAATATAATTACTTAGAGTATATACATGTTTGCACTTGGATATTGACCTTTACTAACTAAACACATATGTGAGGTTTTCACAAATAAGAAAGGAACAAGGTGAAGGTAAAGAAGAAGAAGGAGAAGGTGGAAGCACATCTCTACACTATCATCAAGGTATGACTTTTATATCCTTCTGAAATTCACAGCATTTAGTAGTGGGTTTGTTCAGTATTGTGTTGATGGGTTGCAATTTTCTATCATATCGGCTGCAATTAGGGAACAAAGAATAGTGTTGTTGCCATGTGCATCCCACTGCCTATCAAGTACTGGGGTGTCAAGCATTTGACTAATATGCTTGTTCACTATATCCAAGTATCTGCAATAATTTTTTAGAGACAAATGTTGTTGTATCCACATATGTAAACCTTTTCACCCTAGTTGGACATAAGTTATTTATAGGGTGGCACGGAAATAATTTGAAGTTTGGGGGGCATCATCAATCATTGTTCTAATGTGTGGATTGTGTTGTTGTGTGTTGGAGGTTGCATACACATCAAACAAGCAATAGCAACCCATTTTATTTCAAATGGTCCCAACACAAGGAAATCAATGTTAATCAGCAAGTGACAAACATAATTAGTTGCATCCATATTAATCTAATCTCTAGAGTTTATAAATCTAGTCAAATGGTGATTCGAGTTTTTTATTTTCAAGTTTGCGTTTTAAACTTTATGGGGAATTTTCCATATCTAATGCTAATTGTACTCAAATTAGGGCATTTTATAGGGCATTTAATAAACATTTTGAGCCCCAGTTTATTTGGGAATTTTTCTAGGTTTATGGGATTTTTTTTTTGTTTCAAAATTTTGTGAAAAAACACATTGGTGACTAGTGATTTTAAATTCAAGCTTGTTGCCTTAAAAGTTTTGTGAAATTTCCCACCTTATTTATAATTTCTAATCTGATTTTAGAGTTTTATATGGATTTTACTGTAATTAGGAAAAATACTGTAATTTTTACAAATTATTTTATTTATTACTTATAATTATTTAATTTATAGTTCATAATTATTATTTAAAAATGAAATCTTATATTAAGTGTTGATTTTTTTAAGTAATAAAATTAATTTTACACTAATTACATAAAAAACCATTAAGTTTAAATGTTTATTAAAGTAGTTCAAAAATAGTCATAATAATCAAAATATTAATGAATAATAATAAAATAGTTAGCCCAGGTAGGGTTCTTTTTTTGTGGTGAATTACTTGACGACAAAAAAATGGTTGGCAAATCAATAAAGGGATTTTTGAGAATGCTTTTTAAAAATTCGCCATATCTTGAAAAAAATAAATTAAAAGTCACTAGATTTCGACAATGTGTTCCATTAGGTTGCTAAAACTGGCCAAGATTCCAAAAAAGATCCACTAGTCCACCATGATAATCACCATTTATTGCCAATTAATGCTAAGGATCCTTGATAGTACACCTACTTGAAGAATTCAAAAAAAAAACCCTTACGCTTAGGTTACAATAATAATTCGATAATGATTATTATTATTGTTAGCTATTTAATATTTATTTAATATTCCCTATACCAAATGAAAATATAATTTGGAATAATTATAATATTTTTTGTGTAGGCTAATTATTAGATATAATAATAATTTTTTATTATATGAATTTATTCAGTTTTTCAGTTTTTATTCATCATAATAATAATTTTAATAGTTAATATCAATATATAATGCTTATTATTATTATTTAATTATATTAATTAGATCATATTTTATAAATAATATATTAAAAATTAAAAATTCCATGTTTATATAATAATATTTTGAATGAAATTTGAATTTTATAATTATGTACATAAATTTATTGATGAATTAGTGATCTCTTTAAATAATTTATTAGTTCATTTTTGTTGTTAATAATTTAATTAGGTAGTTTATCAGTTAATTAATTAATGAATAGCAAAATTTTTATTAGTTAATTATTTACTTAGTAGTTAGTCATTTACCTACTTAATTATATAATTTACAATGAATATGTTCATGATTAGCACTTGTATGGATGTGTAAAGGTTTCATGGTACTTATTTCTACATATTCCTTCTAATATCTTAATATCTAAAAAGTCAAAGTTGTTTGTTTCTTTGTGACATTAAAATGAGTTGAAATAAGAACTAAAATTTTCATGAATGCTGAAATAATACAAGTTTGGAAATGAAATGAGGATGAAGACTTGGAAATTGAATTGCTTGTGTGGACCATTATTCAACAACCTTGACATGTATTTTCTATTAAATAGGTAAAAACATGGTTAAGAGGTTCACTTTTGACATTTTGAAGATTCCACATCTTATACTATATATAATTCTTGCAATTATAATCATTATCAAGCTATAAATTTATAACTATCCATTATGCTTTTGGTAATAACTATTAGTAGGCCACCTTATGTATATACCTTTAGACATGTGATTCATCAAAAAGTTCATGTGAATGCCTGGAGATTTCAATGTGATTTTTTTTAAATGATAAAAAATGATGACAATTGTAACATTTAAATTTTTTTAAATGAAATAATTTTGTATTGGAAATTTTTTGATGCATGTTTTACTTTTAAATTCTTAATTTGGTGGTGGAATATTTTTTTATTTTGACACTACCATGACATACTTTTTGAATCCACATTTGTTTTTCAAGATGAACATAATATCGTCATTTCAAAATTCCATATGAATCCATTTCTTTAAAAAATCATACATAAATTGTAATATGAAAATCATTAAAGTCTATTGCAACATGAATAATGTAAAAAATGAAATGTTGATGTTCAATATGGCTTTATAATTTTAGTTCATCTACAATCAAAACAATTGCATTGGGACAATCTAAAATTTTCACCTAACTATGCTTTCAAGGTATTTGCAAGTTAGAGTGGATCACGTTTGGTGTGATAGTCCATTTTTTTTTAACACCCTCGTGGATTTGAATTAGTCCCAAGTCCAATTGTTATTAAATTTGATGAAAAAGGTCTCATGTATGTGATTGTTATATAATCTAATGTGATAGAATCTTGAAATTATTTGAAGTTGAATTTTCTACACTAGATGGGGGACTTTTCATCACATATTAGTTACAGTGTGATAGTACATAAAGGATGTGTAAATGGATTCACCATATGTTGAGCTTATAATGAACAAAATTCATCTTTTCTCCAAAACTCAAAAATTGTGGTTAATAATTTTTAATGGGTGTTCATAAATCATTTGAATGTCACATAAAAGTTTTATGGACTTTTACATAGGCCAAAAAATAATGAAAATGGTAAAGTTTTTCATTATTACATTTTAATGAATTACTATTTTTTTTTCACAAACGTTATAGCCTATGAGATATTACATGGTCATGTGTCATTTTTTAAAAAAAAGATGAACATTTTTACAAGTTAATAACTTAAAAAAATTTAAGGACTCAAAAAATTGGTTAAAAGTGATCCACTCTAGCTTGCAAATACCCTTCACATAAAAATTAAGATTCAAGATATGGAGTAAGCCTTTTAATTGTAAGTAGCTTGCAATTAAACTTTGTAATTGGAACATAGTTTGCAACTAATGTCCAACTCCAAAATTTATCCCATAAGCTTTATCTTCCATTATCAGTTTGAAAAGTAAATAAAGAAGGTTTTTTCTATACATTTTATAATTCAAAAACATGGGCCATATGGGATGAGCCACTTTAAAAGGCTTAACCCAAAAGTTTTTAAGAAAACCAAATGTAACAACCCCTTAACTACTCTATTTCCCTAACCAACCTACCAACCTAACTACTTACCTACATACCTATCTAAATAGATATCTAACCTAGGTAAGTAGGTAGGTGTTTATTCTAAGTAAATAAGTAAGTATATCCTTCCTACCCACCTACTTAAATTAATTTTGGAAATTTTAATTAATATGCCACGTGGCACATTTTGATCTTGCCATTCACAATCTAAAACCATCCAAACATATAAATTGGACAACTTAGACTATTTCAAAATTATATTTAAAACACTTTAAATTAATAACTAAAAGATGGGACATGTGGTAACACATCATTTGTTTTCATTTTGTCCATCAAAATAATTACATATTTGTCACAAATGACAATACTTATACAACCAATTAAAGGATGAAGGTGTATTTCATTGATTTTTTCTTTTATCCAAAGTTCATTATCATTTACGACTAACGTCATAGTATGTGACTTGTCCAACACAACTAATGAGATTTTAGTTGTAAATGTTGCTTGCAACTAAAAACTAGTTGTAAGGACCAATCGCAAATTGCCAATTTTCTTTTAGTGCACAAAAGCTTTGCCCACTTTTAAATTCATCTATGTTAAAGACACTCATTCCATTGAACATTAACCTCCAACAAAGGATTTCAGGCTATGACCTAACATTATTTTTGTTGTAATTATGCTTTCACATCTAAAGTTCATTTCCATAATTCCAATAGAAAAATTATGTTATTCAACTATTGAAAAGTCCCCAAGTTCAAAAACTTATGAGCCCCCAAAAGCCAATACTACTAAAAGAAGGTTACTCAATATCCCTTATGCAAAATAACCATTGGGTTTTCAAGCACGTACTTCCAACCCACTTCACATGTGTTCTTGGTAAATGCATCTCCGACATTATATCAAATGAATCCATTACAAGGGTCAATAAGATGAAATTACATGCATCTATTCAAACAAAATATGTTTTAGGAATCAAACATCTCTAACATAAAGGACTACAAATGTTGTGCACATGTTGAACATCCCATCCAACTCAATTTTAAAGCACAATCACATTCGATCCAATCCATTTTTTCTCCTAGAAAGCCAAAATCACATGTTACAATATTTGCCATCACAATCAATCTTGCAAGAAATTACTTAAATGAGATCAAAGACAAACCTCCAAGCTCACAACATTTGACCACAAATCCACTAAAAATCATGGTAATAATGATTGCAAATGCAATACTTTCAAACAAATCCACACCATGGGCTACAACACAATCTCCATTAGTGGGTAGATGTAGTTTTATAGCCCATTTAAAAGATTTCAAAAGCAAAATAAAAAACATGACTAAAGAAAATGGCAAAAAAAGATAGTAGTGCATTAATTCTATCCAACACTACCTCAATTTGTAAATTGAAGGCTTACCAAATCAACAATTAAAATAAGTTTCATTGGATTATTTTCAAGGTTATCTCTCTCCAATCTCTCTACCATGTTTGGACAAATATTAGCTACTTTTATATAAATGTCACCTCTAAGTTATGCAATTAATGCAATAAAGGATGCTCCAAAGCCATACCCAACCCAAAATAGTGGCATTGCAAAAGCAACAAATACCTATAGGTCAAGTGTAGGATAATTACAAGGATTGTTGAATAACATTTCCCCTAGGTATCGTTCATTCACTTCCACAACTATCAAGTTCATCTCATTAACAAACAAGTGACATGAGTTTGCTATTGTTATAACATTTGATTTGGGCCCAATAGCATACTTCCATAAATGGATGGAATGCAATTGTTTCAAATTGAAACATCAATTCCAAAACAATTACCTAGAAGCCCTTAAACTACATTTACAATATCCAAAATTTGCATTTCATGGCCTGTAGTAGAACATATGACCATTTAAAGGATGGTAATTACACTTTGTCATCTTCCTAGCTCCAACTATGTCAACATTTAGGTTGACATAAAACAATGTAAACAATATAGCCATTCCCATTATTGTCATATGAACCATAGTAAAAGCTAAAAAACCTTTAACACACAAGGCTATTTGAAGATGATTATTAATATCTTGTGTTAATAATCATTTGTGAAAAATGAAAAGGAAAAAATTCCATTTGATGAGAGCCACAAAAAAATTACAGTCATGTTGTGGATGCTAATAAATTATGAAGTCAGATGAGGTTGCAAACATTTTATAAGGATTATAGACTAGTAGACATGTCATTCTGAGCATTGGGCTACATTGGAAACATGCACATTTGTTGAAACTAACACCCACAATATTGCAACATAACTAACAATGCTTGAACAAAGAACTCCAAGAAAAAAAGACAAATTTGTTACCAAATCTACAATTATAATGTTATAATAAGTGGTTGGATTATAATATATATAATAAAATTAATTTGTAAATATGTTTTTAAATATATATACATTATATTATATTATAATCATCACGAATTTAATTAACTAATTAATTGTATAACGAAAATAAATATATAAATATAATTCAATATATGCTTATTACATTAAATGATATAATGAAAATTAAATATTTGTATATAAAATATATATATTGAATCTATATACATATAATATGTAATATGTATAATACTAATATATTGAATGCATGTTAATATACACACACACATATGTGTAAAATAATGTTATGTGTATATAGCATGGTACGTAATATATATACATATTTATTTACATTTATAACGTATTGAAACATAACAGATTTGTTAAAAAATTTGAGGTTCAAAAGTGATTTTCCACATTCAAAATTTGTTGTTTGAATTTTTATTTGGTGCACATATGTAAATTATACTTCAAAGTCTAGTAATCCATATTTAAGTTTTCGTTTGAGTAAGTATTGAAAAAGAAATTATATTTTAAACTTTGTGTTTTTTTACATTTAAACATTGAAAGATGATAAATCCTACATGTGAGTACAATGTTTCACATCTAATGTGGTAGGTAAAGGCCTTGCACCATTTCCAATAGGTCCAAGGCAAAAACTTGATACTAAGACGTTGACCAAGTTTAACCATGTTGATCATGGTCAATGTCGGGGTATGTTGATTGATTGTATGTACAATGAATGTATGACATTGATATGGTATGATCTGTTTTTTAAATTATTTGTATACAAACCATACATATACGATACATAAATAATTCAAAATTAAATTAAATTAATTATTATTTTTATAAAAATAAATATGAAAATATACTTAAATATTGATATGAAATTATATATATAGTATATAGTATATAACACTATGTATTACTATATTATATTGTATACAAAAATCTATATATTTTATATAATATTTTAAAAAAATTGTAGTCATGTAGTCACTAGTGGCATATATGACTACAAACCCAATCATGGATGCATTCATATATCCATATTTTTGGTGTCATGGTAATCAAGGTATATGAAGCATATATGAAAACCTATTTAACATATTTAGATATATTTAACCTATATTAAGCACATATCAAAAAAATTAATTTCACCTTGATTTTATATTGTAGTTTGTTTACAAATATACCATGTTTATTTTAATATATAAACTTCAATATTTACTAATTTATTTGATAATTTTTTCATTTTAAGCTATTAATTTGAAACTACAAACTATAAATAAATATTGAGTAATTTAATTATTATTTATTTATTTTCATTTGATTATCTAATCATTTATAGTTACTAATCACAAGTTATGGTAATTAACCAATAACGATTAATAAACTAATTAATAGTTATTTAGGTTATAAAAATATTAAATTAAAATTTCACATATTCAATTATTTAGTTTTATTAATGATTAGTTATATTTATTTCCTACTGAATTCATAAGTTCAGAATTAATAATTCATGTTTATTAGTCAAATCAAACTTTATTAAAATTTAATTAATATTTTAATTAATATTCAACTAATTAACTGATAACTTGTATTTACTAATCAAGAGTTACGGTAAATAGATAATAAGTATTACTTATTTAATTGTTATGTAGCTTATAAAAGTATTAATTAAAATTTCACTAATTCAATTATGTAGTTATTATTAATGATTAATTAAATTATTTTCTGCTTGGTTCATAAGTTGAGAATTGATATTTAATATTTAGGAATGGCTTTAAAATTGATTAAAAGTTGATTAATACTTCATTTATTAATCTAATTAATATTTAATTAATACTCATTGAATTATCTGATAATTCGTATTTACTAATCAATCATTATTGTAAATAGATAATAAGTATTACTTATTTAAGAACTAATTAGCTTATCAGAATATTAATTTAAATTTGACAAATTTATTTTTTTGTTATTATTAATGAAAAATTAACTTGAGTTTTTATTTAGTTCATAAGTTTAAGATTAATAATTTATATTTATTAGTTGGTTTAATATTGATTAAAAGTTAAATATTATTTCAATTAATAATGTAAATCATATTGAAATAAAAGTTAAGGTTAATAAATATTAAACTAATATTTAATGAGCTATTAAATAGTAATCAATAAATATTCACGAGCTAAATTATTTATTTATTATTAATGATTAATTCAAGCTGATTATCTTTTTAAATTATATTAATCAGTTAAATAAGTTCATAGTTTAATAGTTAATATTGAAATTTCAGTATTTATTATGATTTAATAATTAATTAAACTAGATAGTCAATCAATTACAAATTAAATTTTTTTTTTAGTTGATAACTAAAATTTAAAAGATTAAGTCTCAAAAAAAGTTATTGTTAATAATAATTTAGAACAAAATAATAAATAGTTAATTCATTTCATAAAATAATTGCATGTTGTTGGTGAAACATGATTATGAATTAATTGATTAGTTAGTAGACAATATGAAAGTTACTTATAAAATTAAACAATTAAAGAATGGTAGGTATTTATAGGTAGGTTGTAAGTGGGTAGGTAGGTAGGTAATTAGTTAGTGGCTAATTAATTAGTTAGTTAAATATTTTCTTATTTACCTATTTAGTTATATAGTTTACAAAATAAAAAAACAAGCACAAAACATATGGGAAAATATTTCTAATTGCAACTCAATTTGCAACTAAAGTGGAACTAGAAAATTTAACCCATATGTTTTGTCCTTCAATCTCATTTTGAAAACTATATAAGAAAGGTGCCTTTTCTTATGTTTTCACAATAAAAAACATGTTCCATTAGGGATGAGCCCAAAGAATCTTAACTTTAAAAGTAAAACATAAAATGAAATAACAATATTTACATGGCTATTTTTTAGCCCATGTACTTACCTACCTACTATAATTTCTTACTCATATAAATAGGTAAGTAAGTATGTAACCTAGGTAGATAGGTACCTAGGTATGTCCTACCTACCTATACCTACTCAAATAAATATTCATTTGATTTTTCCAAAATATTATTAATATTCCACATGGTAGATTTCAATTGTGCCATGTGTCACAATATATGACCAAGATCAATGTTTGAATAATAAAAACAAATTCACCCAAATTTTTCCATAATGCCACATGGTGGATTTTGGTATTGCCAAATGGCACCATCTCAAGTCATTAGAATTTGATGGCATGGATTTTTTCATTATTTAAAATCATTGTTTTAAAATTACCCTAATTTAAAACATGTGACAAATAATATTTGGATATTTGATTGTTGTAAAATTAGTTGCAAAAACAAGACTTAGTTGCAAATGTTATACAACTAGTTAAAGGATGAACATGTATCAAATAAAAGGGTGGAGCATGACGTACTTGGCAAAAACATTTTGATGCCCCCTAAAAGGACCAAGGGAACATGATATGTCAATATGTTGTATGTGAATAAAGCAATGTAGTTGATCAAACCACAAAAAATATGTAATGAGGCATTATTACATTTTGGTTTGGGTATGTTGTTTTAGATACTTATGCATGTTGATTTTTGGCTAGAAATATATGAACATAGTAAAAAATGACATCTACAAACCTACCATTATTTTTCAAATTTTTTGTTTCAATAAATTTTTGTTGAATATGGCATACGGTTGTGTTTCGCATAAAAGGTTTTCACAGTATCTTGATCCTTTCACACAAGAGGAATTCCACATGGATTCTGGTTCTAGGATGCATCATGTTAGAACCATGAATTTAAATATAATCTCAAACAATGTTTTGAGAAATAATCTAATACATCGCTTGAATCACATTCCATTTTCTTAATAAGGCTAAAGAGGTAGTGTCGGCAATGTTGGATGCTTGGGTACAAGTTTGGGGCTTGCTAAATTTAGCTAAATTCAATGTGGATCTAGATACCTCTTGCAATTGGGTGTGGGAACACACTTGGTGGATTTTTTTTAATGCTAAAGAAAAATCCATTTTTTCTTATGCATAACGGCAAGGAGGGTTGGAATAATGAGTTTTTACAAAATGAACTCAAATGGATCCTAGAGAGAATGTTTATATCTAGGATTGACAAAGCTACCAACAATATTTGCATTATATGCACAAAAATATCCAAACACAAGCCTAAAATAGACTACAAGGAAAGGATTTCATACCTTGTGTTAAAGGGGGTTCATGGATCTTGATGATGCATATTGCAAATTTAATTGCAATAAAGTTAGAAACAATTCTTCTTGAGATGCCAATGATGTTTACATCTTTACCATTTATAATGCCAATTTATAAGCTCCATAAAAATAGCTATAGGTGGCTCACCAATGCCCATGGGTACATTTTTACATTGACGACACATGTAGTCATTTATGCCTTTATGAAACTCATGATTCTTTTTAAGGAATGGAGCAAAATTAGAATATATGGGTATTAGAGATTTTTCAATATCAAAACATCTATGTTTTGGATTGTATAATCAATTGTTGATTTTACAATTAACCTTCTTGAAAATATATAAGATGTCTTTGTAATAGATATTACACAATGTCATGAAAATATACCTATTGAAGGGAAAGAGAATCTGATTTTTGCAGTATCTTTCTTTGTCAAAAATGTTTTTCAACAATATCATTCACAACACCCTAGGTCAAAATATCTTCTCTAAGCTAAAATTGACTTAGAGAAATGGACAAAAGGAAAGTAGACCAATACCAAATGGGTAGCCATTATGTCTAAAAATGGTAGTTGGGTTGGATTCACAACTAATTGATTGATTAAGGTCAATTTTTGGTTAATCTCCAATTGTCATGTGTCATTGGGGGGTAGAGTTTGGAGACAAATCTTTAGAATTCCCATGGGTTTTGCATGTTCACCTTTGTGGTGTAATATATATTTCCTCTTCTATGAATGTCAATTCATTGTGGAATTGGCCAAACTACGTGGAACAAACATTATGGGCAAATTCAAATATGCAACAAGATACATGGATGACATATGTTGGATTAATGTGGGGGATCCAAATTTATTTTTGGACCCATATAATCCTAGGACAAAGGACAACCTTTCTAGGTATATCCACTTGACATAATGTAGATCAAGCCACAAGTCATTAAATACGATGCCAACTTGCTAGGTGGAGGCATTGAGGTCAATTTTATGAATCTGCATATCCTTATTAATCAGGATAATAACTCAGTTTGACTTTGCAAATATGACAAAAGGAGATAACTTCATTTTTCCTATTGTCAATTTATCAAGTTTCATTCAAACATACCCATTATACAATCATACAAGGTAAGCATTTCCCAATGCTTTACAATTTTATATGTATCTAACAATGTTGAAGATGCCTTTTTCGAAATCATGATTTTGATCCAATCTGATTATTGCATATAATACAAATATATGATAGACAACATCTTTCCATTGGTTGGATTCAATATCGAACCCTTATGCAAAAGATTGCAAGGTATGTCTTTTTGTTTCCGATTAACAAGGACACAAGTTTTTTTTTTTTGCAAACTATTTATTGACCATTGGGATCCCTTTATACATGAAAGGTAAGGTTTTCTTTAAAACCTTTCATTGATATAAAAGAGAGAAAAGGAATTTGCAATCTATTGGGGTCTCTCAACCCATAGAAGATTGCACACACACCATGAATTGCTAATTTTTACAAGAGGGATGTTTCCACAATATATATAAATTCATTAGGTAACAAGAGGTTTACAATAACCTTTATGTACTTTCCTATGTATACAAGATGGGTCTTGAACCACTTAAGTGAAAAGGATCCCAATTCATGGTTAATGGGATATGTAGGTAGGATCAATGGTATCATGCAAAAACCTTGGAACTTTCCATGGTTGGATTATATATTGTCCCATATAAGAGAGAAAATAATTTACAAGATGGGCTTAGTACACATTCCCTTAGTGGGTGTACACCATACCCATTTGAAAATATTACGCTCATGTTACTAGGGGAGGAGGAGGGCCTCTCTCTTTTTCTTTCTCAAAAATTTATAAGACATGAACTATGACTCTTAACTAAACAATGCACTTTGGTTCCATAAAATAAATTAAGGATACCACCCAAACACTAAAGTACCCTATATTCAATAAAAGGATGTTCATAGCAAAAAAAAAAAACCTTTGGGACTATAAAATGAAGAGTTTTTATTGTTCCAACAAAATATGGACCATAAATTCAATACTTGAAACTTTGAAAGTGGCGACATGCCTACACTTACATATTATATATATGTTGGTCCACAATATGTAACCTAATTATATGGGTTTTATGGAAGGTTGAAATCCCAAATTTGTCAAAGCCAATAAAATTAATGTAGTAAGTATGGTGTACATTGTTTGATTGTGATATGCTATGGAGTATGGACGAACAATTAACAAAAACCAAATTGTAGGCACATTGAAGGTTGTGGTACTTGGCTATTTTTGCATGTCAAACCAATATATGGAAATGAAAGTTCTTAATAGTATGTTAATAAACTCACACATAACAACTCACTATAAAACCACATTGTACAAAAAATTGCATGGCAAGTTTTTCCCCCCCCCCCTAACAATTAAGGTTGGTTACACACTAATACTTGGTTCTTATATTTTTAAAAATAAGTTGGACCATTGTCACTAATTTAAATATTTCTTGCTAGAAGTTTCAAGAAGAAACCAAAGATGGGTTTTATAGGGACCAAAAAAGGGGCCCATATTCAAGTAACCAAAGAATGGTTTACTTTGTAGACAAATTACAAAACCACTGGTGTATGAGCTAGTTGTGATTAGTGTTTAGTGAAAGTGGACAATAACATTGTTTGTGCTCATTAATCTCAAGTTTAGATTCCAAAGAAGATTTTTGTGATTTAATGTTTTGCTGCTAGATAGTGTCACCTATGGGGCTTATTGGTTTTATTAGCAGAGATCTTATCATTGTCGTTTGTAGAAGGATTGAAACTAAGGTTCCTGCTATTTGATCCCATAAGGTCTTGGGGTGTTTTGTTACACAGCCATGGCCAAGAGTAATAAGGTACTTTGTGTGTGTCATGATCAGATGCACACTACAAAAATAAAGGAGCACATGGCTACTTGATGTGCAAAAATTGTGATTTGGTGGGAATGTTTTTTGCTTGTGTTAAATTTGCAAGACATCGATAACAAGTTGACAAGGCTATTAAAGCCTAAGATTCCTCATGCTATTTTTAACCATGGGTTTTGGGGTTCTAATGGGATGGGCCCATGTGAGGCTTTTGCCATTTTCAAGTTGTTCAAGTTTAAAGGATTGGAATGTTGCCAATTATTACAAAAAGAAATGCATCCAAAACATTTCTGGATAATTTGGGTTTGGAGGATCTAGTAGTAACATGGTTTATTATTTTGTAGATTAGATAGTTATTATCCAAATTTGTAAAATCTTTATAATGGGGCTACTATAAGACATAACAAACCTTTTTTTTTGGATATGAGTTGTTTACGTGGAAAGATTTTGGGGTTTTTTTTAATTCTTCTATTGGTAGGGTCTAAAAAGTGAAAAGAAGTGATATTCCATCACTGTGATCAACCTTAAGACATACAAACATTTCACACAACTTGCATTAAGTAGAAGTCATGGGCTTTACAACTAAAGTTTCACTACAACTATTTAGTAACATTATTTGACAATTCCAATCAATTAAATTGGGATTAATATGCTTAACAACCATTCAACATGGAATACAAGTAAAACCTTAAGTTCACACAACACCAAAAGCTGTCTTTTGTGACTTGATTTATGACTAGGTTGTTAGTCATGGAAGACATCCATGACTACATGATTATGTAGTCGAATATGACACGTCATTTAAGACACATAATCGTTATTATGGTTCAATCACAAAACAATATACGATAGTGACTTTTATGACTATAAAATCATACAAGTTATCAATGCTTGATGATATCCATAAATTATGGCCATTGGACATAATTCATTAAATATGAAATAAATATGTTTTCCACCCATGCCATGTAAACACGTGATTAAGTTGCCACATGGTATAAAGGCTGAAAACCCAACCTATATGTTAGGAATTTAAGCCCTAGCCTACTTAGGAATGTAAGGGCCAAGGGATAACTTGTGTTCATTTGCTAATTTAGCTAGCAAGCTAAGCTAATTAGGTTAGTTCACTAAGTTACAACTTTGAGGACTTAAACCCCTCACCTCCACATTGAGGGAAGAAGTCCTTAACCCCCACTTAATTGTTACACCACATGATTTTTACATAGCAAATATTGTCACCATATTGTTATAAACATTTTTTCTAACCTACTTTACAATTAGCCTAGCCTAGCTACCTTGGTTAAGTATTTAGGTACATACCTAACAACATAAAACCTACATAGTAACCTAGTAGGTACCTAGCTTGGTAGGTAATAGGTAAGTAATTACCTAAATGTAATAATAGGTAAATAGTAGGTAGGTATGTATGTATTGTCTACCCAGTAGGTAGGTAAGTAGGTAGGTAGGTGCAGAATAGTACGTATATACATACTACCTATCTAATATATAGGTAGGTAAGTAGGTACCTAATAATAAGTAGTAGGTAGTTAGGTAGGTAGGTGCCCAGTAGTAGGTACATACGTCATTCTACTTATCTAGTAGGTAGGTAGGTCAATAGGTATTAGTAGTAGGTAGTAGGTAGGTAGGTAGGTAAGTAAATAGGTACACACGCATGTATATACATACTACCTAATACGTACATACGTATGTACTACATAGTAGGTAGGTTATTAATGTATGTAGGTTAATCATGTAGTTGCAATGTAGTTACAAAATAGTCCTAATCTAGTCATGTAGTCATAATGCAATTGCAATGTAGTCACAAATTTGAGTAAAAGTATATGACTAAAGACATGTGACTACATGACTAGATTAGGACATTAATCATAAATGTCGAAGTCATGAAAAACATGTTTTGGCATTGTGTCATTTATTTTGGTTATGGAATAGGCTTTCAATTTATAGGCACCTTTTCCCACTTTGAATCCAATGTACCTTTTACCTTTTACAATGGAGATTGTAGATAAATTTTATTTATTAATTGGTTTTTTAAAGAATTTTTTTTCTTTGTTCTTAATTTCCAATTTTTGTGGATTGTTTTATGCATGAAAAAGATGCCATTTTGTGGGTTATTTCAATTCTAATCCAATGATATCATGCATTAGTTGATGTATGGTTAATCTTCTAAGTGCATTTATTATCCATAGGAACTATTGAATTAGATTATGGGATTTCTACAAATTGTGGCATTATAGTTCAAATTTGTGGGGAAAAAATTAAACAAAATTTTAACTTAAATTTTTCCTATGTCATGTCTGATTTGGTTTTAACCATGTAATTTAGTTTTGAATTGTTTTTCTTCTAAATGAAAATAATTTGATGTTACCATTCCACAAGAAATGGGATTGTTGATTGATAATATCAAAAAAAAAATTCAAATGTTAGCCTTTTTTAAAACTAATTTAACCTTTTCCCATGAAATAAAATCCATGACTAATCATCCATATGATATTCCAAGACATTTGTTCCATTGTCACCACACTTCTGGAATGGCCATAATTATACAAAATGATATGTGAGCAAGGTGTTTGAAATTTTTTAATTTCGACAAATGTTGCAAGAGTGAAGTTGCATTATGTATATACTAACCACTCCAAACCCCATAATCACTCTGGATGTGTTCTAGTTTTATTTGAATGTGTACGGATATTCTTCATGTTCTTTAAATAACATATCATAAGTTAATAGATTCCACATATTTGTTTGTATTTAATTTCCATTCAAATGAATCATATAGGTAAGATACTTAATTTCACATTTTATAATTGTCTTTGTTATACTAGAATATTCAAATCAATATCTCGTATGAGAGTCATGTAAATCACAAATGAATATCCAAATTTAAAATTGTTTCACATAACCCAAAGATGTTGGGGTCATCACCTATGTGAGGCATATAATATTTATTGATCATCAAATTTCAACTGCATATAACTATATGTACAATCAGAATTGCCATTTCATGTGTCTTGTAAGTGGTACATGTTCTATTATTATGTGTTGAACATGTACCAAATTTACGCCTAGTGCATATACCAATGGATATAGGATGAATATGCATATAACACATAATATAAAAATGTTCCAATTTCACATATATCACATGCAAATCATAACACATTCAAAAGTTATATGTTTATGGTGCATAGCTATTTATGGAACAAACATATTGTGCATAAATTTAAATGGCACATACATTAAGTACATGGATGTGGCACATAAAGATGGTACAAGTTTATGGAACATAATTGGTACATACACATAAGTGGGACATACATATGGTGCATGCCTATGGAACATATATTTATAGCAAATAGATATGCATAATACTTCAAGTATTTGAATGTCATATACACCATATCTATGTTGTACACTTGTTACACCTTGTATATGCAGTTAGTATATTACATTGCATATGTGGTGGAATCTCTATGTTGAGTCAATTACCAGATATGTGGTTAATCATGTGGTTATATATGTTTCTAGACGTGTTGTCATATCATTACCTTCATAATAGTTCATCATGGTTGTAATCAATTTTTGTGAAAATGTTTGTCTCATATTTGTTGTGATATGTGCATCATAATTGTTATTATATGTAATGCAACAAGAATGTCCAATATGTGTTGTGACTTGTGTAGAGATATGATTTTGCTTTGAATATTGCTTCCCCAAAAAAATGTAATTTATTTTGAGAAAAATATTTATTGTCATTACCAATGCCTAACGAGTTCTAGTTTTGCAACCATTAATTAGATTTTTTGGCAACCCATTCACAATGCGATTTTAATTTTTTTTTTGCAACATCCTTTATCCTCAATGAAATCTCGTCCTAGTAGCTTTTCACACAATTTGTTTACGCCAAAGTTTGGACTGTGCATATAATCATTGAACTAACATATATTGCTTAGATTATTATTCTACTTATGGCCTTGGATGTAACTGCTCACCTCCACAATTGCCCTATGCCTATTACCCTATCACCTTATGCTCTTTTCCAGCTATTACCCTCTACACCATTTTTCTTTTACATTTTTGTACATTATATGTATAGCTAATATGGTTCATGTTAACCACATTTCTGGTTGCTTTAGGATCATCTTCTTCTCTTAATGTCTTGCCACCCACATTTTTGTGGTGGTAGTACATTCTTTTTCTAATTCGTATATACTTTTAAAAACACATCCTTAATATTACGATTGCCGATGTTCAACGAATCAAACACAAATTTTTGTCCACTTTTTTTAATAGCTCTCAACATTTTCTTTCACTTTTTGATTTGTTGCCTCATATCCATTACATTTATGTAATTTAAATAATGAAGGCTAGCCTATGGAAACTATTGGTTGGGTCTTTGATGATACATGTATCAATACAAACACTTCGTTGCAATTGAATTATTAGCACCAAATTCCATCAATAAACATAATCTTTGGCTATAATAATCTTGTTTGAGTTTTACCATTCAAGGTTAACCTTTGCCAATCTTCTATCTAGTTTTCTTATGTGTCATTTTCTTCCTCATTGTGTTTTGTCCAATCTCATGTTTGTCCCGCTCCCTACGTGGATAATATTTCTAGGAGTTCCTCTTGGGGGAACACTTAAAGTAAAGTTTGGGATCTACATGTGTCAAACAACCATTTTTAGGGGGGGGATTAAATAATTGTCCAAACTATATTTAATCATCTTATTGTTATTTAATTTATAATATATACATATTAAAACCACCTTGCATTAATTATAATCCATTGTTTCATATTATTTACATACCTTATGTTATAATTAAATTGATTATTTGATAAAACGTACCTTATTTTAAAAGTAATTAACTCATTTTTTTAACCTAACAACCAATATATTGCACCTTATATTTTTACTCACATATTTTTTACTTTTTTTACTATTGTCCCCCCCAAGGGGTTCCTCCTCTTCATCTTCTAAACCATTCAAATTTGAGCCCTCCATTTTATTACACTTCATTTTGTTTGCATTCGTGTTGTTTCATCTCCCTTTCAATTCCTTTGTTACTATCTTTGTGCCCATTGTAATATGGCAACATTTCATGTTGTTGGACGTTTGGACCTCACCATCATGGTCGACGATTTAGGGATGACCTCCGTCTTAGAACATTATTTGTATGTTATGTTTGTTTTCCAACCAAGTTCTTTACATGTATCCAAGGACGTTTCATATGATTCTAATAAGTTCGTTGTACTAGATTCCTATGACCTCCCCTCAAGGGAGACATTGGGTGGTTGGTAATGGCTATTATCACATTGTTGGCGATAGTTTGACTCATAATTCTTAAGAAACCATCATGATGTTAAGAATGACATGTTCTATAGTCAAGATTGTGAAGCAAGAACATGAAGTTAACAACATTCTCCTTTAATGTTTTAATGTTCTTCCATCTTCTATTTTCATTTAACTATTTGATTCTTCTTTAGGTGACGACTAGACACCCCTTCCTTCATCAATGAAATCACTAAAAGGGATTCCTCAATTTGGTGCCTCGTTGTCACCAAAACCATCTAGCCCATCGAGAGTATTCAATATCTTGTTTCTTGCCTCCGTACGATGGCACTACTAGGACATACTTCCAAGGAGTTATGAAATTTGGATTATGACAAGATACCTATTCAAAAAGTCCAAATCTTGTTGATTACTTTCGATGGGGATGTTTTGTTCAAATTGTCACTGTTTTTTCCAAATGTTCACAACCCTCCCAAATGTAAGGCATGGACAGAAAGTACAATGGCCATGCTTAGTGCAAGCTAATCACAACAAATATAAAAAACAATTTTGGGCTTAGCTTCTAGAAGGCTCATTGCTTGGAGCACTTGTGTTGTGTGCAAAATGATTGTGAGAACTTTGTGTGTTCTAGTTCTTGCAATGAAATCCTTTGGTGTGGTGAATGCATTCATATTCTAGTTGTAGGTCAGATGGCCTTAACTTCATCTGCTTCCTCGCTTGGTTGCAAGTTATATCATGTTCCTCCCTTCTATGTCATGTATTGCAATGGATGAATCTATTATGTTGGGCATAGATTTTAGTCTATCTCAAGAGTGGTGATTCATCTAGGGGTCCATAAACACCTTGTTGTGGATGGAAAGCATAGGGAGTCTATGGATGAAACTAGAAGGTTGATTGCAAAGGAGGTGGATTGCATGTTTGATGCATAAATATCTACAAATTCCTTGAATGCTAGCAAAACCTCAAGTGGCAAGGCATTTGTTGGATGATTGTAGCAATGGCACACTAGAGCTTTTCAATAGTGAAAAAACTAGAGCACATCAAGGACAAGTTTTGTGAATTGAGCTTTCCCAACATTCGTAACCTCATTGCTTCTTTCAAGCATCATTTAGCGGGTGGCTATAAATTGATAGGATCCTTGAATTAAAGTCCAAGAGTCGTTATGAGTTCATCTAGGGGTGTTGCTTCCCAAGATAAGTTCTAGGACAAAAGGTGTTCATTTTTAAGATGTTGATAAATGGTGTGGGGAGTGGAGTGAGCCTCATTACACAAATGTAACCTTAGGGGGATTTGTAAAACACTTGGATTATGTTTGATCATTTGAAGCATGTTGTTGGTTGGACAACTATGGCTTGTTCTATGTACAATCATGCTTATTATAAAGTGATGACCATAGTGCTTTGCGATATATAGTTTAAGGACATGTGGACAAAATGAGACAATGTTGAAGCATGGGTTTCCAAAACTAAAATTTAAGGGATTAATGGTTAATAGCACACCAATTAAAACATGATCATAATTGTTTATGGTTTGGGGGATCCCTCTATCATGATGGTTGATAAGGAACGCACATGTTTACTCCATTGGCCTTAGTTGCTCAATAAACACACCAAACAACTTATCAAACTTGAGATACAATATCAACACAAGGCTCTTTGCACTAGTACAACAATGCAACATCCCTTGGGGAGGCTAATAGTCTCTATGCTCTAGTTTGTCGTTGGTGGTTCTCATCTAGGGCTATTTATAAGGCAAGTGTCCATGATTAGCTTAGTAATTGGCTTAGTTTTTGGCATTTTCATGTTAGACAATGGGGAGGTTTCATGGTTTGGATGTGAGTATTTCTTTTGTGAACTTCTTATGACTCCCCCTCTTTTTTATGCATTCAAAATTGTAGGTTCATTTACACTCTATCTCCATCTTCATTGTGAATTTCAAATTTTGCTGATGTTTCCTTTATTTGATTTGTAGAAGTTCAATGATGATGAGTGGGCGGACCTGCCCACTTGCAATTTAGTAGAAATTGTGCATAACATCTAGTTGTAATAATCGAATTCAAATCATGGCACTTGTATTTACATAGTGGCATTCAACGATTACATTCGTGCTTTCAAATAGTTTATTGTATAAACAATATTTGTAAGGAGGTCCATTTAGTCATGGACTTGATAGGAATGAATTGTTGTTGAGGAGGGCCCGAGGTCTAGTGATCTTGCTAGACTTTGCAACAACTGTGGCAAATTACACGTCCGGATCATCCTTCACAAATTGCCTTTTGTAGCTCAAGGGTGAAGACATTTTTGGGTCTAATAAGCAATTGCTAACTGTCATCTTGGTTCTAAACAATGATTCCTATCATCCTAACCATGTGAATTTTTTTCATCCATGGGTAATCATTCCTACTACTCAACGATGCTATCTTGTGAATGTGTGAACGTGAACGTGAGGGGGTGAGCATGATAGAATTTTTAGAAGAATCTTTTGATGATGTGGATATGATATTATTGGATTTTTTTTCCACATAGGATAGAATCTAAATTGACATGGATGATGAACATGGATGAAATTCATCATAAATAAACTTTTTTTTTTGAAACTTTCCAAATGAACTTATTGTTTGAAAAGGTTTAACCCTAAAACCTAGGCTTCTTCATACTCTAAAATTGTTGAATAAAATAGTTGTGTTTCATAAAATAATAGTGTTTGTTTGTGGGTTGCATGTATAAAATATGTCATGCACAAAACTATAATTGGAAAGGACATTCAAAGGTTTTAGGTGATATTTTATCATTTAATTATGAAACAAGCATATTTTCATTGTTTACCAAGACACAAGAGGCAAGACACGTGACAAGGGAATTATAATACAGAAACATGAAGAAGGCAACAGAGTATGCTAAACTATGGAATTGGATTTCAATTCACAACCATGAAAAGTGAACATGTCAAATTATGCAATGGGCAATATATACAAAACAAGAAAGAAAGAAAAATGTGAAAATTGAATATAAAAAAGATGTTTTGTCACGTGATCAACATTGAAGAGTTTACAATGTAGGGACGTCTGTAATATATTGATGCACAGTCAACAGTTTAGGGTTTTGTGATAAACTATTGATTATTCATTCCCATAAGCATTTTTCAGCAACATATAAAACTTTAGAGGAATCTGGAAGGATGGTGAGTTCAAGATTTCCATCCAAATGAAACATTGCCATCAAGAAAAACTAAAAAACACATAATCCACAAAGGGAAAAAAAATGTTTGGAAGAAAGCAACACGATATATTTTAAGTCAAATCACAAGCATCTAGTCTTGAAATTACATCACCATGTAGACAAGTCCTAATCTTGTAAACATGCACACATTGTTAAATAAAGAGGACACATAGAACTTTAAATTACATTACAAACATGAACTAGCAACTATTGTTTTGCTTGCCCAAAAAAATAAAGTAATCAATTGCCCCATCATCCAAAAACTAAACAAACCACCATCACATGATCCATATTTGTTGCAATTCATTCCATATTGGCCCTTGTTCCAATTAAATACAATGCAACTTATATTCAATTGATCAATAGACATGGAAAACCCCGTAGTGCCCCACTAAAACACTAGCAATCCCTTTGCTACATGTATTCAATCACAATAGTTCACCCAAGTCTAAATGTAACATTTTTCCTATTATAATCACATAACTCATATCAATGAGATAATGACCCATTGCCTTATAACATTGTTAGGTGCATTTAGGCACATATTACTATTACTAAACAAAATGAATCCATACAAGATCAACATCTCAACCAAAAAAAACCCTCACCCACAAATAAATCTCATAGTCATGTAATGAAACAAACCCTATTTTACTATTCTTTAAACACAACCCCAAGGCTTGGGCTACACTCATAGCAAATGTCAATGCAAATTACATCCACAACTCTAACACAAAAACATCATTATCAATGGAAAGCTTTTTGGTTTTTGTACCTTATGTAACAATTGCATTTGGCCCATGGAAAAAGAATTGTAAAAGAACTTAAAGGATAAAAATATATTTGAACAATATTTAAATGGAAATAACTAGAGATCATCAACTTTGAAGTCTTGACCTATATGCTTCAAATATTTGTTGCATAAAAAGTTTCATTTCAACTTCTCTCCAAAGCTCTCACACAAAGACAAACTTCTTGTTGATTGGGTTTCCAACTTTTTATTAGACTTTCCTCTATTTACACCTTGTAAAACAACCATAATTTACATGAGAGAAACAAATGTTTAGGAATTCAAGGGATGGAGATTTAAATCATAATTTTTTGAGTTGTTGTAAAAAGAGATCATCAACTCCAAAATAAGATGAACACATGTAATATTCATTCCATGACAAGATCAACATTTGAAAGCTCCATTTCATTCAAATTAATTCTTTAGCTCCAAAATTATACTTTACAACATAATGACAATTGTCTGATTTAGTCTAGATCCTCCAATGATCAAGACCATTGGATCCAATTTTGGATCTTTATATTAAAAAAATTCTAACTAAATTTGTCACTTGTCAATGTCATGTACGATTTTTATGGCTACATCTTAAATTCATAAAATTGGAATTTTTTTTATGCAGTGTAAAATCAGGAGAAAAAAATGGGAAAAAATGCCAAAGTTTTTATGCACCACCAAGTTTTCTCTTTAAAAAAAAAAGATATCAAGTAAAAAAGTTGAATTTTTAAAAATTCATTTTAATTTGGTGGCTGACATCACATGTGAATTTATTTACAATTTTAATATTTTAATATATAAAATTGATGTCCTAGTTTTAAAATAGTTATAATTAAATCAAACAAGGTCAATTGTGTAAAAGTTGCAAAAATAGTTGCAACTTTAATCATAAAAGGCCAAATAAAACTAAAGTTACAAAATGGTTCAAAAATGGAAAAAAACTACTATTAACTAACCTTGAGACATAATTGTAAAATATCCTAGTCATAGATGCCACCTTTTTGCACTATGTTCCTTTATTGTTTTGTGTCCATGACACAAGGTGATATAAAATTTCAAAAACCAAGAAAACAGGTGATTTTTGCAAATTGGAGCCAAAATGGTGCATGAATGAAGCACACATGAGCAAATCTCATATGACACATTATGGCCCAAACTCTATGATTAACAATGGTGATGCATCAAAGTGACAAATTTTTTTGGGAATTCCCAAAAGTTCCGAAAATTCTTGATTTTGCCAAGTTATGAGTCCCACAACTTTGCATGTTCATAATTCTCACATGTAAACTCTTATTGAAAAGCTTTCAACGTCAAAGTTTTGATCCTTGAAAAGATTTAAAAAAATATTGTATGACATGTTCAATTTGGAGCATATTTCTTGGGTTTTAGTGGTCTTAGACATTGTGAGGAAAAATAATGCAAACCTAGCCTTAAGCTTACTACCAATGGTAAATTGTGATAAGGGGAGGGGGCTAGAAGAATGTCTTGAGCTTCAAACACACTCCCATACTTGTGTACTATTGGGATTTATTCATACTTTGAAATTGAAGTCTTGAAGTGTTTTGATCTACTACAAAAAGTTGGTGCAATTCATTGCATACCCACTAGGTCCCATTCACTACAACTAGTGAATTCACTCAAAATCTAGTGAAATCACTTTGCATACATGGACACCTCTTGTTGTAGGGTGAATTTTTGGAACAAAATTTGGGGGACCAAATTTTGTCCAAATTGGGTCCTCTTTAAACCATTGGAATGTGTCCAAGATTAAATATCTAAAGTGAATCACATTCCCCATTTGAAGATCCAAAACATTAGTTAAAGCTTTAAAAATGGTTGAAAATCAAATTCTAGTACACAATTTTACTCCCAATGAATATAACATCTTACAAAATAATCAAACCACCTTTGATGGAAACATGTGATACACTGTTAGAAATGTGAATTAATATGCTACAACCTTGCATATAAAAGTTCCTAAATTGAAGCGAGTCCATATGGAGGAGAACTTATGAACCCACAAAATAATGAGATTTATAACTTGGGAATTTCATGGGAATCTTGAGAATTTATGTAACCTTGATGTAGTCATTGGCACCATCTACAAAGTATAAGGAGGAAAATATTGAATCTTTCCATGTCTAGGCCATAATGAATCATGTGAGTGTGTGCGTTTCACACAACTTCATATGTGCACCATTTTGGCTCCAATTTGCACTACCCCCTTGCTTTCATAGTGAGTCCATATTGACTTCATTTTTAATTAAACTTTGTGAGTTCATCCTAGTCCCAACCCAAAGCTCACACCACCTTTTTTTTCTAGCAGAATTAGGTAACATGCCCTAGGTTTACATTTCACTACAAAATTGGAAATCTACATTTTTTTATTCATGAAACTACATGACAAACCTAGGGATGTGTCATTAAATTATTTGTTTTTAATTTATTGAACCATAACAAGTCTAAACATTTTGTTTTGATTGAGATTTTAGTAATAAGACATGGAAAATGACATTATCTATTATAATAATTATTATACTTGTGCTAAGGTTTTCAAATGAAGGTTTTCATACATGGGTTCTTTGATTTGGAACATAACACATCCTTAATCACTCCAAATCATTTGAAATGAAAATTAATGTCAATAATTTCATTTTATAAAACTTCAATCAAAGAACTAGTTCACTTTCAAAACTTAAAAAGTCCATTACAAAAAAATGAATGTATTTTTGTTTTAAAAAATCACACATGTGTCTTCACAATCAAGTTGTTAATCTAGAATCAATTGGAAAATTTAAGGTTATATTTTCTCTATGAAACATTTAAATAAGATGGGTCTAAGAAAAATGGAATTGCATCATAAAAATGAGCACCTCAACGTTGCATCCACTGCACAAAGCCTTTTGGTTGGATACAATTTTTTTAAACTTTGAAACCTAATAAGGATATCACCTATCATCCCTTCTTTAAATATATGAGTCTCAAAATATCTAATTAATTTTTTTTATCACATTCATTTGAACCATATTTTAAAATTATTTAAATTACTTTCATCTTTAAGTGAAGTTTGTCTTTTAGACTTGCTATTTTCATATGTAAGTTTTGCATGTAAATCTATGATGAAGTAGTTAGAATGATTAGTTGAATATAAATATGTTAATTTTAAATGGTGTGTAGATTGAAAGAAAGTGTTCCAATATAACCAACCTACTATCCTTATATTACATTGGCCCCCACACACCACTTAAAACTAACATATGTCGGCTCACATATTGGTTAGTATTATTAATTCTCAATAGTTATTTATACCTCCATAGTTTATATGTTCATCCATTTAGTTTTTAGATTAATGGGATGCATCGTGGTAGATGTGTACCAACCTACAAGAGTTTGCATTTATGCCTACTCATCCTAGGCTTCTAATCTGGGGAATGCACCCTAGCCCTAACCTTGCATGTTTTGGGTAAATAACCTTATGTTTCCAACCTATTTTTTGCATTTGGCAGCAAATCCCAAATGTTGGCATTGTTGAAATGTTCATTGATGTGATAATGTAAATTTCATGAAAAATTGTGTCAAAATTTTGGCTTGATTTAGATTTGAACTCTACCTCATTGTAGAAGAAACTAGATGGGTTTATGAATTGTAGAATTATGAACTTTTATATTTATTTATTTTGAACTTTGTAATCGTATCTTCATAATTTGTTGAATTTTTTTCAAGAACCAATCTTCTTGCCAAGTTTGTTTGTTCAAATTCCAATGTGTTGAACCACATTGTGGTGAAAAGGTGAATGCACGAATGGGTGGATGAATATTAGTGCCATGTTGGTGTAATGCAAGTTTATACAAAGGACCATTTTGTTCAAAATATTTTTGGGTACCATAATTAATATTTTATCTAATGGAATTTGATATTAAATTACCAATTTCATTGTGAAGACATATATGTGATAATATTGTTAGCAAATGTTCTTAAATTAAGTATGTAGATTTTTTAAAAAGTAATACATGGACTAGTCTTGTTGTGTGAATTTTTATGTGAATTTTTTATTTGAAATTTTTGTAAGGGACTCAATATGCCTTATGCAAAATCACAACTAATGCAAAAATGAAGTTTTCTAAAAAAAATTGTAAAACTTTAGCAATGAACTTTTTTGGGGTTCAAATTGATGCGTTTTTTGAGGAGTTCATATCATTTTCAAAAAACATGATTTTCATATTGGATTTGTGACACACATATACAAAATAATGATCTTTAATTTGAACTATACATATGTCGGGGGTTAAAAACTAGAAATGGTGGATTGTTGTTGTTTAGTTACATAGTCATCCCTAGGTTGTCAAATTGCCCAAGATTAAATTGTTGATGACAATGTTATATTAACAAGTAGCACAAGAGCACTCAAGTATTTTGATTTTATATCACAATGTTTGCCTTGCATGCTTGTTGCATTACTTGGAAACTAAATGATACCACTTGTAATGCAATATTGTGGAATTGTGAGGTCAAGAAATTAGAATAAAAATGATAATTGAAAGGTTAACAAATTGAATAGGAAATAGCCCCCATATGTAAATGCATTAGAACATTTCCATCCATAGCAATAAGAACTCTTTGTAACCTATATTTTGGATGAAACATAGTAATCAAATGTTGTAAATGTGTTTTTTAAATTAAGTATGCCCTAAGTAGCGATTGTGACAAACATTGCACTAAATGGAAATAATTATTTTCAATTGGGTAAAAGCACACTATGCCCCCCAAAAATTGTAGTCACAAATACTGCATTTTTACATTTGGTTTTTTTTATGTAAGTATAGACATCACATTTTTTGATTTTTTTGTTTGTTTGAAGTATATTGGATTAGATTTAGACTTAAGATAATCATTTAAAAAATAATTCCAACAAACATTTGTGAAAAATCCAACATATGAAGTATATTTGCGATGAAATAATACTTGTCACAAAGTATGAAAAAGTACATACATACTTCAAAACTAGGGTTGCAAGTGAAATTTTTTGGTGAATTTTTTTGTGGTCACTATTATTGATATAAATCAAAATCTAGGGCCATTTGAAAGTTTAAAATTTTTGGCTGAAAATTCATTAAAATTAAGTGTTTTTTTCTTTTTTTTTAGCACTAAAAGCCAAATATTCTATGTATTTGAAGAAAAAACCAATACCAAAAGAAAGAGAAAAAGATTTTATAGTTGGAAATTGCATCATTTTTTCAGATTTATTTTTTTAGTAATGTGTTATGAACCACAAACATGAGGCCCTATGGCGGACAAAAAATTGCACATTATATATGTTTTTTACATTGTTTTTATTCAATCCTCTTCATCTAACCGTTGGATTGAAATTAATTTTGATTTAAAGTGAAATTTGAGTTCCAAAATGTTGTTGTGCATGTTCTAGGGCTTTTTGCTTATGTATAGGATTGTCAAATGATGCCATCAAAATTTTAACTTATTACGTACTATGATACTAGTTATACATCACCTTTTTTGGTGAAAATTGGTTCACCCGTAGTGTACTTTCACCCAATTGGCCAATTGTAATCATTGGCCTAAGTGGTGAAGTTTTAATAGTCACTCAATTTATATTGCAAAGATTTTTACTAAAATGGGTGGGAGGGGAAACATTTATGATTATATCTTGGATGGATGTGGAGGCATTGGTGCAAGTAGTACATTACACAAATAAGGAATCATCACTAAAGATGCTTTTAGTATGGAGATCAATTTAGTGAATGGTCTCATAATGTTTATTAAAAAACTATTCACAAATATAAGGTGTTTTGTGGATATATTTCATTTAAAAAAAAGTTGGCATCCCCATTTTGACTAATTCCAAAATTTTGACAATCAAGAATATCTATACAAGGTGAATGCATGGTTGAGTGGCTCAATTTTGTGATTTTTTGGGTTTCTTCAATAACCATCTCATTTTAATATCTTCTAGCAAAACATATAGTCTTAAATTTTCCAATTAGGATTTGGTTGTAAATTAGCAACTTGATTATGAAAACATATGCACAATTAGTTTTTGACAAAAATACACTCACTTTTAATGTTCAACTTTTGAAGTCCAAAAATATGAATTAATAGCCTAATTGGAATGGTAAAAAAGTGAGTAGTTCATATTGAATTTCATTCCAAATTATTTATAGCTCCTTAATACATGGTATATCATATTAAACCTATGTGAAATCTTTCCCTCAAGAATTGTAACCAAATTCTAACTAGGGACCTTTGAATGGCCACTTAATTGAATCATATTTCCATAAAGTTGTCATTTTTTTTTAATTCTAAAAAAAATGAAAATAAAAAATACATATTTCTAGATCTTTACTTCATGGTGTTATTGATATGGATGTTATTGCTTTTGATACATGAACACTTTTACCATCTAACTAATGATAGTGTTAAATTATTAGCTTAACACTATAAAATGGATTTGTGTGGACATGTTACTTTAAAATGTGAACCACTCAATTATGCATTCACCCTATAACATTCACAATTATTTCACAATTTATAATGATAAGCATTAGTTTGTAGAAGGTTGAAAGTTTATTAGTTGTAATTTTATAGTATTATAACAATGACACTTCAAAGCTTTCCTTTTTTCAACTTTGCATTTTGGAAATTATTTTAAAGTTGAATCTTTATGGATGTACAATGCTTTAACAATTAAATCATTCATGGAATGAAAAATAACCAAAAGCATTGAATTTGATTATCATGCATAATGAATGTATTGTTGGGTAATAATTTTGAAATGTTAATTGAAAGTGCCCAAGCCAAGGGTTAATTGCTCTAGATATAAGAATATATCCATTGCCAATGTTATAATGGGTAATACATAATAATTTGGATGAAGTACATATTTTAAATATCATGGACAAAAGTTTAAACCACTAAAGTTTTAAACTTGTTGTCTACAAATTATGGAGAATAATATAACACTTTACGTTTACTATACATGAAGAATAAGGAAAAAATTGGAGATAGTGGACCCACCAAAGACATGCATATTAGATATGACCAATGTTAATTAGACATTGAAAAATGACCCTTGTGACTAATCAAGTCCCAAACAAGGTATTGAAAACTTATACCCTACCAAGTATCAATTTGTTGATAACAAGTTGTGGTTGCAATTGGGCAATACCAATGGATAAGAAGTGTAAGAACTTGTTACTAAAGAAGAATAAGAATGTGAAAATATGTTAGAAGAATGAAAATAACATATAAACAAAAAAGGAATATGCCTCCCAAGGGGGTTGAACCCCAATCCAATTTTGGATTATCTCTAACTAGAATCAAAGGAGGCTCTATACAAACCAAACAACATTAACACCTAAATCTAAAACATGTCATTCTATTTGCAATATCTTCCAAGTTCCCATTATTACATAAAACAAGACCATCAACCCCCATCTCACAAACATACCATGAAATTCCACTCAACAACAAAAAAAAAATGTCATGACCATATGTGTGTTAGTTATAACATATAGTGTGCTATGGTAGCGAATAGTGCCTACTTAGGGTTTCTAGGTTTAGGGTTAGAGGAGAGTGGCTCTTCTGGTAGGACCCACCCTCATGTTGTGAGTGGGGGTATAAAGTGTGAGAGAGGGCTCAAAGAACATAGTTCTTTGAGTTGAGCCTAGAGCGTTGGGAGTAGTTGGAATTGGTGGAGTTTTGAGCTATGGTGTCCCATTAGCATCGGCCTAGATTCTCTGAGTTGAGTGGGCTTGGCTTGACTATATGTGTTTACATCACGAGTTTTATGATAGTAGATCTTTCTCGTGTCATTTTCCCTCAATTTTTTTTGTTTTTTTGGGGAATAGTTAAACTGTGAGAATTTTGTGATCTCGCTCTCTGGTTGTGTGGCTGAATTGGGAGTGGGTGATGTCAAAAGGAGCGCCTTGGCAAGAGCTTTCCAACACACTAAAGAATGTTGGATTTCGTTAAGCAAATCAAAAGTTATGATCATTTGAAGTTGCTTGATTAAGGTTTGACAATTTTTAGTGACGGTTTACCAACGACGTTAATTTCTCAAATAAGTGGAAATTTCCTTGAAGAAAGTTGCTGAAAATTGGTAGGAGTGTAGCTAGAGAGCCGATCTATAATCTGGCAAAGATAGATTGTGCTTTCATTTAGTGGATTATGCGTTATGTTTGTTTTTGTGGTGATGGTTTTTTTTGGTTTGTACACACCTAGTGCGAAAGAGCTGTCGGATTTTTTAGCTAAATAACTAGGGAAGATCAGGTGCTGCAATTTTGTGAAGTTGTTGTTGGAGGGCTGAATTGCATCTAGGAATTGTTTGAGATTTTTTTGGTAAAGCCAATTGGGAGTATTAACCTTCGAAAGATTTCAAGTTTGTGTAGATTTGTGCCCAGGTTTTTTTTTAGCAGTTTTTCGTAGGTCATATATCAGCACACAAACCTTTTTTTTAGTTGAGTTTTGGAGGGAGGGAATATCTAGTTATCTTTTACATTCTAGTTGAAGTAGATTGGCATTTAGTGTAGGAACAGTGGTGATATGGTTGTTTGAGTGGTCGCAACCCAATTCCATAACTTTTGGCTATGGCAAATTAGGGATTTTGTTGGAAATTAAGCTTTTGGATAGTGGGGAGCACATTTTACGACTTGTGGTGGTGGGCCAGTTGGACGAGTTGAGCCGCTACTTAGCTAGCTGGTTGAGTTGAGTATTTGTTTCTGGTAGCAAATCGAGCATGAGGTCGATAGTACTTAGTGGTGATTCAATTTGGGTACTGGGTTTGGTGATTGGGTCATCACAGAGCAGTTTAGTGGTCTTGTGGGGGACCATGGTGGAGATGGTGGAGTTACACGTAATGGGTTGAGGTATCGATTACCTTCACCCACATCATTGGTTATTAAGGAGGACGAGGTTATCGTGAATAACAAGTTTTCCATATTATCATCTAGTATTATGGCCCCACTGATTTCGGATATGGACGGGGGTTCTGGGGCCATGAAGGGCCCCCAACATTACTCAGGTGTAGTGGGCACCATCGAGTTGGAGGACTTCATTCAGGAGTTTGATTCTTGGTGTGATATGCAGATGTTACGTAATGTCAAATTGTTCTCACCCTTCTTGGCATGGAAGGGATTATTTCAGCACTTGGAGGGTCCTTTGATGGATGATTATCATGAGTTTCAGAGAGATCATGCTACTGAGATTGAGGAGTGGAGGTAGCATTGGTCTCCATCCTATGTATTTATTACTCACGGTGGTGTTGTTAGTGGTGGTACTATTACACTGTCTACTGCTAATACAGGCACACAGGTTGTTCCCCCACCTCCGTTTAACCCTATCACGGAGTTCTTTTTGAGGCTAAAGAATAACTACCAGGGGGTGAAGATAGAGAAGTTGAAGAGTCTTTAAGAATTTGAGCGGAAGACTAGTGAGAGTCTTCGCAAGGCATACATTTGTATACGACAGTTGATTGTAGTTACCCAGGGGGTGACGAAGGCTCAGGTAGTCCAATTTTGGTATGGGATTCTGGACAAGGGATTGCAACGAAGAACACGCAATGTGACTCTCATGAGTGACGATTCTCCCACATTGGCCCATGTGTTTGCTTTGTCTGAGAAGATAAAACTTAACATGGTGGAGGAGAGGGTGGTGACATCTGGATTCAATAGGGATATAATTACTACTTCTCGTGGACAACAGTCCACCTCACAACCTCGTACTAGTGGAGGTGGGAATCGTGGAGGTTAGGTACGACCTCAGTCGGGTTCTAGAGGGACGGGTGCACAAAGACCGTTGCCTTCATTCGTTAATCAACAGCAAGGACAGTCTTGTTGGACATGTGGTGGTGTTCATATTCGAAGGGATTGTCCACAGGAGAGTGGTGGATGGACTTTGGCTAATGGATCTCAGTCGGCACAAGTTCAATGTGATAATTGTGGCCGGGTCGGCCACCCTCGTGAGTGTTGTTTTGACCTTTACCCAGAATTGAGATCAGGTCGTGGTGGAGGTCGTGGTGGAGCAGCTCAAAGAGGTCATGGTGGTAGAGGTGGTAGAGGTTGTGGGGGTGGTAGAGGTACACCAATGGTTAGGGCACCTCCCGTGATCACTCCTCCCCTTACAACAGAAGCAGTTATGGCTGCTAAGATTGAGCAGTTGGAGCAAAGGCTTGCTACCATGGCAAGTTTCCAGCATCGATCACATTCAAAAGGCGAGGCCCCCACATCTTATGGGGGAGATGATCTTTTTTATATGGCTAATGTAGCACAAATTGAGGCATCCGTTGTAGTGACGAGAGGCGTCACTCAAGCCTTAGAGCCACGTGGGGCAACTGTGGAGTTAGATCCACAAAGGGGTGAAGCTGGTATATAGGCTAGGCTTCCCCAATCATTCTTGTTGTCTGAAGTGGTTAGGACTCCTTCCATGGTTCCTACACCGCCTATTGAGCCAACAGTGGGGCCAACGGCATCGACATCACGTGTAGTGGACACGGATGTATCATCGAGTGTAGTGTCATGGATGGTGACTTCAGTGTTGGGATCCCCAACATTTTTGGCTAATGATTTGATGGCGTTAGGAATTGATTTAACTCGTGTATTTTGACTAGCAGCCACATTGTGTGAACGTCGGAGTGTTGTTGTTACAAGTGCCGAGGTGTGTGAGGGTGTTGATGTGGGGCAACTTGTGGCGGGGGATGTTGTTATGGAACAACCTGTGGTATCAGGTGTGGATAGTCCTTGGCAAGCGGTAGCGGCTAAAATGGATGCATTACCAGCTCGACTGACCATTGATCGTGAGAGGCTTACACCTGGTGTATGTATGTTGGATAATTGGAGTGGTATTTTTCGGTTGGTGAGTCCTACGAGCTAGGTGTATAGACCGGATCAGGTTTTGTTGGATTCTGGTGCCCAACCCTTGATGTTGGGGAAGGTAGCATGTATTAGTTTGGGTATTCGGAGGTTAAAGCTTGAACCATGTCCATTCCAAATTCAGACATCACTTGTGAAGCCAGTGATAGGTCTAATTTCATGACACGTGAGAGATTGTCGGTGCAAATGAAATCGGATCATGTGACTGATAGCTCTAGGTTAGGAGTGATTGCCGTTGTTATAGCAACTAAGTCATATGATGTACTAATTGGAGGTGTCGTGTTATATCCGATGGGTTTTCAGATGGATTATTGGATAGAGACATCGACTTATCGACCTGGTTGGCAGTCTAGGGATGGACGGATAAGCCAGGTGCTTGCGAGATTTATTTATGGTCGACCAGGAGGGTCTCCCTTGGAGGTGTTGGCATCAGTTGTTGGTTTTAGTGGAGTGGTCACTTGGCCAGATGACTTGTTAGAGGGCAACATTTCAGCCATTGACACACTGGTCTACGAGGATATAGAGGAGGTTTCTAGTTTTGTTGCAACAATGTCCTCTTCATTTGATGTTCCACTTTGGCGTTCGAGTGGGGTGTTACAGCAGGATGCCGATCATTTGGTATCACAGGCTTGGCGTGAGGCTTTTGTGCCTGTGGAGGAGGAGGAGGTTCCACAACGGACTCTTATTTCTAGTCCTGTTGGGTTGTCTCCATTGGATACTACACCCATTGCGTGGGAATATCCTTCCGAGGGTATTTGCGTGTTGGATCTATTTGGTGGGATCAACACTAATTTGGTAGTAGTGCTTCAAGCATGTATTCTAATTCGGAAGTATTTTTACGTGGAGACAGATGAAACCGCGAAGGGGGTTTCATCGCGCCATCTTGCATTATTGATGCGACAATACCCTGAGTTGTTGCTGAGGTCGGCTATTCAAAGATATCAGCGGGCTTTGCCATCAAACATTACATTATTAGGGGCGTAAGACCTTGCGAGAGTTGGTCCTATTAATTTGGTGATTATTGGATGGCCATGCCAGGGTCATACTCGGGCTGGTCATGGTGAGGGATTACGTGACCCTCGATCTTGTATGTTTTGGGAGATGTTGCGGGTGTTACGCCATCTTCAAACACATCAAGCACATGTTCTCGCGTACATTTTGGAGAATGTACCTTTGTTGGGTGATACTAGGTCTCATGTGATGGCGAGTGTACACCAAATCCGGTCTTGGATTGGACCAGCGGTTTTATTGGATGCAACGAGGGTTGGCTCGTGTGCTCATCGTCCTCAATTGTGGTGGACGAACTTGTTGCCGAGGGAGGTGTTGAGACGGGCATATGAGATAATACCACGATCTTCTCACCTCATAGTGGATAGTATCTTAGATATGGGGCGATGTTCTCAGGTGGTGAAAGTTGGTGATAGGTCACCCATGGCAGTGGTGAACCAAGTGGGACAACCTAGGATGGCGTTACCCACATTTGTCAATTTTCCAGCATCACATGCCTATAGAGAGGGTGGTCCCGGGCTTGTATGGGATACTTGTTTGCAGCAATTGGTGGAGCCCAACGCCGATGAGAAAGAGCGTGCAATGGGGTTTCCTACAGGAATGACATTTGTCCTTTCTATTTCCGAGGCTTCACGTCGAAAAGTGTTGGGTCAAGTTATGGACCTAAATTGTTTGACTTGGATTGTTAACCTTGGTATGGCTGAGCAACGTTGGCTCAAAGCCACATTTGTAGTAGTTACACCTCTTGTGAATTCGTTGTCCACCGTGACGGTAGAGGCATCGACTAGGGGCGAGGAGAGTTATACTTTTCATCTTTGGAATACATGGGATGTGTTGGGAGAGCATGTGAAGGTTGTGGCCCATGTTGTTGGAGGAGTTTGTTACTCTAGTGGTGTTCCATTGGGTGACTTGGAGGAGTGTGTGGCTTTTCCCAAGGTTTTTGCGTAGCAACCCATGGCATCGTCCTCTTCCTCTAGTGTTTCTACCAAGGAGACTTGGGAGCCTTTGATAGGGCCCAAGCTAACAAGAGGAGAGAGGCGACATTTGATGCAATTCCTAAGAGTGTACAGGAGTTGTTTTGCCTTTAATATGAAGGAGTTAGGTGCTTTGATTGGACATGGTATACGAATTGAGTTGGCTAGTGACAGGCCAATCTTCCGTCGTCCTTATAAATACAGTGATATGGAAAGGGACCTGATTCGGAATCGGACGTTGGATCTATTGGAGGTTGGATCAATGGAGTTGTCGCATGGTGAGTATGCATCAGCCATTGTCATGCCTACCAAAAAGGATGTACATGGCAACTACACGGATAGGCGGATGTGTGGAGACTACCGTCTTATCAATCGGTAGATTAAGTTTGATAAGTATGCCATGCCTACACCTGAACAGATCTTTGATGTTGTGGGACATGCAAGGGTTTTTAGTACACTTGATTGTCGAGCAGGGTACCATCAGTTGCCAATTCGAAAGGAGGACAAGGCCAAGACCGCATTTTGGGGCGTCAACTCTCATGGCAAGGATTGTTTGTATCGATGGAAGTTCTTACCCTTTGGGTTGAAGAATGCGCATGCCGAGTTTCAACGTGTGATGGATAGGATCTTAATAGGGTTGGATTTTGTCCAGTGTTATATCAATGATATTGTGGTATATAATGATACCGTGGAAGAACACCAAATTCATCTACAAATTGTGTTTGAGCGGATGAAGGTTCATGGTCTTTGTCTACATCCTAGGAAATGTAAGTTCTTCTAGGAAAGTGTGGAGTATCTGGTGTTAACAAATAGGAGATCTACTCAAGTGCAAACATAAATCTTTATTGAAAGGAAACTACAACATAATGCTCACAACACAAAACACGACATCAAGAACTCTCCAAGGTTCTTGTCACAAGAAATACACAAACTTGTGTAATGAAGAAAAGAGGAGCAAACCATCAACACCAAGGTATTTAACTACAAGACCAAACCACAAATAACCAAACTAAAATAAATAACGAAAGTAATTCAACCTTGTGAAAGTAACCTAGTTACTTTCCTACTCCAGTAAC
>Ga0116231_10000824_pt1 | contig 58898 bp, 47 predicted proteins | sample S1TSphgellanicum_2_FD_89695 | JGI IMG/M metagenome (GOLD analysis project Ga0116231, IMG submission 89695) | Host-associated microbial communities from peat moss isolated from Minnesota, USA - S1T2_Fd - Sphagnum magellanicum MG | ecosystem: Host-associated > Plants > Peat moss > Unclassified...
ATAAAAATTAATTAATTATTAAAAGTTGGGACACGTGGCAACACATAAATTGTTCCCATTGTTCACCAAAAAAGTCGCATCCTAGTTGTAAACGACAATACGTATATGACAAGTCAAATGATGAAGGCGTATTTTGTTAATTTTTTCCTTCATCCAAAATTCGTTGTTGTTTGCGACTAGTGTCCTATGCGACTTGTCCAACGCAACTATTAAGATTTTAATTGCAAATGTTGCTTACAACTAAAACTTAGTCGCATGGACCAGTTGTAAAATGGCCATTTTCTACTAGTGCCTCCTGGTTATGGTGGTGACCTCATGCATCTTTTTGTACAACCCCAAAATAATGAACAAGTTTTATGTGCTACAACTAAAGCATAATTTCTCTTGGATCTTGCATGTTGTCAAGCTTTGTGGTTTAATGTTTTGATTTTCAATTTGTGTTCTACCGTGGTGTTGGTAGTTACATGTTGGGTCAAGTTGTCAAAGCTTTTTTTCATCGTAAACTATTATTTGATGTGTTGGTTATTAGTGAAACTGATGCACTCCCGACTCCTCAAAGGACTCAAATGTGAGTCCAAGTACAACATAACGAAAGAGGGAGGAGTTGGGGCACGTTCCCTAGCTCACAACACTTTGAGAGGTACACGGGCATGTTGGAGCTCCGAGATGGGACTAGGAAGAATTGACAAGCTTCACTCACTCACACGGGCTTGCACACAACCCACACAAAGTGGTTAGTGCATAGTTGGAGCACCTTTGGTGCTAGGACGAGCCACGAGCAACACGGACACACTAAATTCACCATGGCCCGAACTTGGGGGAAGCCACCACCTTCCCCCTTATAGTATACTCTGTGGTTGGCCATGGAGCTTACATCGAAATGGCTTTTCTATTTTGGGACTCCCGAGTGGGAGTCCCGAAATCGCATTAGTTAGGACTGTTACGAATTTGGAACCCCATAACTTTGCGAACAAATTTTGAATCGGGATGCGGCCTAAAGCAAAGTTGTAGCTCTTGTTGGGAGCTTTCCAACGGTATGTCGCATGCCCTCTGCAGCCAAGTAAATCGGGTCGATTCTTGACTTTTTCTAGTCGGGAGTCAAACTGGCAGTTTGATTCCCAACCCTTCTTTTGGCCATAACTTGTGTTTTAGATGTCCAAATGAGCAATGCAAGCCCATTTTAGACATCTATGTTGCAAGAGCTTTCCAATAATATAAAGAAAGCCACAAGCCATTGAGTTTGGCTACCTGAAATCACTCTCTAAAGTTTCGAGAGTCCACCAGGACTTCATCTCCCAAAGTGGCAATTGCCTTGGGAATGTGAAGGTTCACTCCTTCATACTCCCTCGCACTTTTTGCACTCTCGATAATATGTGATGTGACTCCTGAGCTTCCTCTTGCCTTGACTCCCGGGCTTCCTCTTAGCCCATAACCTTGTAACCCCTTTGCTTTGGTCGCGAGCTCAAAGCTAAGATTACGACAGAAACCACTTAAGATATTGCAAAGGTTTTTGTTGGGTTTTTTTTTCCCGCACTTCAATAGGACTAAGATAATGCATTATGTGTCACAAGTTATATCTATTACCACTTGGGGATGGGTGCGTAGAATAGTTTTAATTAAAATCATCACCCATGATAAGAGGATTCATTTGTGGTGTGGGGTACTTGTTGGCAAATTACCATTAGTGTGTCACCAATCCCCCTTTTAGGCGCCTTTTCTCCATTCACACCAACCACCCCCCCCCCCCAACTCCTCCTCCTCATGTTGATAATTGGACATACAAATAGTTTATCACTATATTTCATATAGTCTACAAGACATGTTAGAATTATGCAATAACTAATGTACCTATAATATGCATTTTGTATTAATGACAGGGATCTAGGTGATATAATATGGCCATTTGTTAACGTTCATAATTGTAGCCTACATGCCAATCCAACTATAGTCGAAAGCTAATGTTGGGTGAAAACATAATAAAGTGTATAACTAAAAAGTACTTGCTAATCTACTTATTAAATGAACAAAAAGTAGGACCAAAACCCATCACAAAATTGTTATACATTTAGTCTTTTTAGTTGAATGATAAATAACAAGATACTTTGTCATTATTACGCATTAATTTTTAAATTTTACATTGTAAAAGTAGGTTTCACGTAAACTTTTCTAAACGCACGTAACTTTTTAAACCTATTTTTTGTAGTGTAAGATTTGATTCAAGTATGTGTCAAGTATATTATACCAAAAAGAAAATATATTTGTTTTTCAAGGTGATGCCCTTGAATATACAATAGTTTTTATGCTATAACTTCATACATGTATATTTCATTAAATTTTCTAATGAAAAAATAGGTTTGAACACTATTTTGATTAGTCAATTTCTAACATATTTATTCCTTACTTTTATTATTCCAAAGTTTTTGAGATTATGCATAAGATTGTCTAGGGTGTAGGTGTCCATATCATAACAGTTTCCAAACTTGTGCCTACATGATACAAACCAAGTTTTGATTACCTTACAAACATCTTTCCCTATTTTGTAGCTGGTGTTTACACACAATTTTGGGTTCAATTCATTGATGGTGATATGAAGCTTTTGCTTAGGAAACTTCTTACTGTAAGGCTGCCATGGTGTATGCCAAAAATTAAAGTTGACTTCAGTTGGATGTTTAACAAATTCAACTGAATGGAGGATTGAGAAATTCCTTCATGCAATGCTAGTAGATAAGTTTACAAACACAATATCGAATTCCCTCATAGGACATAGAAGATGTGTGTGGGTATAGAGGAGAAATCCCAATACATAAAAGGTAAAAATTGTGTGGATGTTCCTCAAATGTGTACATGGGCAGCCTTCAATTGGGCTATGAGTTTTTTGGAAGCATAAGGCAAATCAAATGCAAAGTTTAATGTTGTCATTTTAGCACAAGGTTGGTCATATTGGTGTTGGTATGCATGATGTTGAAAAAAAGATCATGTCATTTGCACAAGGACATGGGCCACATGTGGTCTATGTAATGTCAACCAACAAGGCCATTTCTAATGTGACTTTATGATGACAATCAATATTTGGAGGCAAATTATTTAACAAGTAAATAGCCTACATCTTTATGCTTGTGATATTTTACATTTTGAATGAAAAATTGGAACATAGCCTCACATTGGATGACAAGAGCCTTATAGTTAAGTCTTTGTTTTGGAACTAGAAATTTAGTGTCTATCTTTTGCAAATCTAGAGTTTGAACATTCTCCTTCCAAGAGCAACAATATGCCTTGTTCTCCACCAAGTTTGTAGAGTTGGTTTTAGGTGTTTTCTCATGATTATGAAATTGAGTATCTTACAATCATCAAAGTTTTGCATTGATGGTGTTGCTATATGGTGTTGTGAGGTTTTCTCCTTGTTTGATGTCCAAGTTCAATTTTTGTAAATTTTCTTTTTGACATGTTTTACTTTCCATGCATTTGCATACCCATTAAAAATGAGGGCTAACATTAGTAGTCTAGCCCATGGAGGGTTTACAGTAGATGCCTAGTATGTTAGGCTGTTTCCTATCAAAATAACTTTGGAGATCATCAATGTTTGTGGCATGTTGCATAGTTAGCTTTGCTTATGCAGCTATGGGAACATTTGTGTTGTTTAAGGTTGTGCGCCAATGTGCCCTTCATATGTAACAATGTTAAATCACCTTCATGTATAGGGGACATCATGTTTGTGGGTGGAGAGTGACATATGATATAACATTGTGGAATATTTTACAATAAAAGTTAAGTGGGATTTATTGCTAATAGTTGCATATTGGTACATGAACATGTTCACCTTGTTTGATGGATTTAATGATGTATTTGGTAAATACATAATTTTTAGTCCTATATTATGGTCTAAAATCTAGACTAAAATGCAATAAAATCAATATTAACAAATTTTACTCATTTAGATCTACTTAGAACTAGTTTTAGAATTAAAATACAGTAATGAAAGTATGATAAAAAAACATCAAAACAACTAACTCTGACTATGGAAACAAAACTTTTCCAGAAATCAAAGTATATTTCTCCCATACTCCATTAAAGCTCCATGTTCTACAATGATATAATGGTAATCATCTCTTCCTTTTCTCTAAAAATATTCTTCAACAAAAGTAGTCCTATGTTTTATTCAAATTCAAATGGTGATAAAAATTACGTAATCTAGCTAGTAATTTCTAAAATAATAACTAGGTAAATAGAAATATAATAACTAATAATTACCACAAGTAACTATTCTCTTAACATTACCCCATGCGTACTTTGAATTATGTCCCGAAATTTTGGATCAAAAATGTGTTAACAAAGCTAAATGTGTTGTTGTTTCAGATCCTATGATTCAAAAATTTGATTTATTTGTACTACAATCTACTTTGCCTATACTTCAAATTGAAGCACTATTGGATTCTCTACTATATATAGAGTTTGTTATTATTCTTTTGATGCCCTTGTTGACAACTATGCAATAATTTGTTGATAGGTTGCTATTTGTTTTTGTGACTATAATTATATTGTCACTTGTAGTTGTTGTTATAACTTCAAATATGATGTGATCTAAGTTTGTTCTTGTTGTTACAACTCTAATATAATTTGTAACTACTAATTTGACTATAGATGTGATGTCATCTAAATCTGATCTTGTTGCTGCAACTTTAACACAAACTCAATCTGACCCTGTTGATCCTCTTGAATTATATGTTATCTAGACTATATCTTCTCCCCTATTTTTGTGGTTGTATATGCATACTCCTAAAAACTGACTTCATGCAAAACCTATTATACTTGTTTTAAAGTTTGTTCAGCAACCTCCTTCTCAGGGTTATCCTTTTTCCTCTAAGGTCTCTTAGCTCCTATACTACTTTTGTACCTGATGGTCTTGCCCCATTTGTGTCCCCTTTTTCTTCTTCCTCATTTGAAATCTTTGGTTATGGAAACAAAACTAAAAGCTCATACTCAAATGATGGCATAAAGTTTTCCATTTGAGAAATCATGTGTATGTACAACCTTTCATTCCTCTCATATGTTCTGTAGACTTTCCTAATATCTTTCTGGATAATGTCTTGAATTTCATCCCACTATAAGTAAACATCTTTATTCCTATCCTATAACTTTGCTTTGAACTTTTGTTCCTTCTCCAAAGCTCCTTGCAGATTTTGAACATATTTATCCTTCTCCTCTAAAATCTGCTCATTCTTGATCTATAAATCAAAAAGTCTAAGCAAAATATTTGTCACATGTACACTATATTCTGCTATATGTTGAAACATAATAAATGCTCTTTTGTGTTCATCCAATTCTACATCTATCCTTTGCATAGACCTTGGTGTATGAAACCTAGGAGTTTAACCCCTGGAACTTATACCTAATGAACTTAGACTCCTATTTGCAGTCCATACTTTTCCAAATATATTCATGCATGTTGCAAAACTTGTTCTTAAAGGCAACATACCTTCATTATTCTATGGTGATGGAACAGATTATTGTACTTCTAGTGTATCCTAGTCAAAATCCTATATTGGCTCCTCTATTATTTTTGAGCTTGAGACTTTGACTCCTTCTTGGGCCATCTTTGATGTTCCTGGCCATCTGACCTCTGCTCTTGCTTGGGAGGAAATGGTAATGTTGGATCAGATTTAGGAGATATAGATTTCTCCTTTTGTCTGTAATTTTGCTACTATTGCTTCCTTAGCAATTATGCTACTTATTGAGGATCAATATTGCCTTTCATTATAGTATCCTCTTGTCTTTTCTACCTTTTATGCATAGGCTTTCTCTCATCATCATCACACTTAAACTTTAGAATCGTTCTTCTAGTTGTCCTGATCTCTAGCCATTTCTCCTTTTTAGGAAAGATGTGTGTAGGGTTTAGAAGCCTTTTGTTATTAATGAACCTTTCCTTTAAATTGTCTCTTCTTCCTTTTCCCTCTTGAGGCTGCTCTGCATGTGTCTTCTTTTCTTGTGATTCTACTCCTTCTAATGGAAACCAATTCTAAAATATAACTTCTAGGATTATGGCAAAATGGCATACATCCTTTTTTGGTTCTCTTTTGGTTGTTCCCTCAATCATATATTTTTTACACCTCCCATCTAATCAATTCCTTAACTAATTGAAAATACATGATTGCAGCCCAATTAATAGACTTTCCATTATTTTCTTTGGAGATCATCATAGCAGACTTATTGTTAAAATATTGCACTTTATCTTGCACAAAATAATTGGCAAAATGGCAACAATTCTATTAGCATACTTTGACCTCATCTTTTTCACAACCTACCCTTCATCGGTGTTGTAAGTGTCAAGGACTCTATCTGCTATATTTGCCAATGCTACTCTAACATCAAACATTTTTCCCTAGTCTGCTTCTATATCTCCTATATGGCAAATTTTAAGAACTTTTGCCAATACATGCTTGTTTTATTATTTGTTTAACCCCCAACATAACCTTGATTCTATTATATTCAGGATCTAACTTCCAATTGTTCAAAACTTCAATAGAATGTTGTGGCAAGGAGTCTTCCACTTAATATCAAACAAGCCTATTAATCCATTTATGTTTGCCCAGGCTTTTTATTCCTCTCCAAAAATTATCCCAAGCAAAATGTTCTTCAAATTGCTATCATAACTCTACTCTATTAGAGTAAAGACATACCTAACCTCATCATCCTAATGAGTATGCACTTTCTTCCCACGTAAATTTGTAGCCATCATTTGTTGACTTGTTCTCATTATGTGCTTGTTATTAGGAATATGAATTCTCTCTGGAATCTGCTCATGAGTATTCTCCTTTTGATGTAATGGTGATTGTTGTTATTGTTATAAATCATCTTTCTATTAGTCTTCTTCATAATCTAAAATAAAAATGGGACCGACTTATTCACTAAGACATGCATGTCTTTTTGGCTTTCTAAAATGTTTCCTTTTAATATTTTTCATTTTTTTTATTGCTTCAAAAACTCTCTTGAACTTGGATATCGAAGAGGATTCTGAGAAGAAGAATAATAAATTGGAGAAGGAAAAGGCAAACCTCTTTCTGGAGACCTAAACTACAAAGGCAAAATGTTTACAAATTTTTGTTGCTCTCTCAATCTCTCTTGCTCCTCTTTCAACTTCTCCAACTTCTCTTTAGACTGTTTTTATAATTTATCCACAAAAATTTCTTCAACATTCATTATAAAGACAAAAAACGATTAACATTTACTTGTATAAAGCAAAAACAAATAGTCACTATGGTGTTTGTTGCCTTCTGAAACATAATCACCTCGTTTCATGAAGTGACGTTTCACTTTTCGTTTTAAGGCCAACGTTTTAATGATTTGTATTTTTTTCAGGTTATTTGACATATGTTGCCTCCTACTTAAATTCATACTGATATCAACATGGGCTACAATTCATACTTGTTGAGGAAAAGATTCTGTGGACATGGCAATGGGTAATTCTAATGACATTCTTGAGTCTAATGATTTGGTATTGTCTACACCTGAGTCATCAAATCAACAGATTTAGTTCTGATGTCACTAACTTATCTACCCCACAATCCAATAATAGTGAAATTATATAACCTTGGTTTGGGTATTTGTTCATAGCCTACTAACTTATTAGATTTACTAGGGTTTTTTCTAATATTACCGTCTAATTAGTCCCAATGGACTTTGTTTTTCTTTGATCTTTTGAATCTTCATTAGATGTTTTTTCCATGTGGTTTTCATTTATGGACTATAAAAATTTTTGATCCTCTAAACTATGACTCATCTTTAATGTTTGATCCACATATGTGTATGGTTTCAACTTATTAACATTGAGCAATACTAGTGACGCACTCCCAACTCCTTAAAGGACTCAAATGGAGTCCAACTAAAATACAACGGAAGAGGGAGGAGTCGGGGCACGCTCCCTAGCTCACAACACTTTGACAGGTACATGGGCGTGTTGGAGCTCCGGGATGGGACTAGGAAGAATTAACAAGCTTCACTCACTCACACGGGCCTGCACACAACTCACACAAAGTGGTTAGTGCATAGTTGGAGCACCTTTGGTGCTAGGACGAGCCACGGGCAACACGGACACACTAGACTCACCACGGCCCAGACTTGGGGGAAGCCACCACCTTCCCCTTTATAGTATACTATGTGGCTAGCCACGGAGCCTACATCCAAATGGCTTTTCTCTCCCGGGACTCTCGAATGGGAGTCCCAAAATCACATCAATTAGGACTCCCGTGACTTTGGAGCCCCATAACTTTGCAAGCAGACCTTGAATTGAGATGTGGCCTAAAGCAAAGTTGTAGCTGTCGTCAAGAGCTTTTCAATGGTATGTCGCACACCCTTTGCAGCCAAGTAAATCGGGTCGATTCTTGACTTTTTCTAGTCGGGAGTCAAATTGGCAGTTTGACTCCCAGCCCTTCTGTTAGTAATAACTTCTGTTTTAGATTTCCAAATGAGCAATGCAAGCCCATTTTAGACATCTATGTTACAAGAGCTTTCCAATGATATAAAAAAGTCATAAGCCATTAAGTTTGGCTGCTTGAAATCGCTCTCTGAAATTTTGGAAGTCCACCGGGACTCCATCTCCCAAAGTGGGAGTTGCCTTGGGAATGTGAGGGTTCACTCCTTCATACTCCTTCACACTTTCTTACACTCCCGGGAGTATGTGATGTGACTCCTGGGTTTTTTCTTGGCCCGCAACCTTGTAATCCCTTTGCCTTGGTTACAAGCCTAAAGCTAGGGTTGCGATAACTAAGTTTGGTTCAAAATTGATAAACAAAAACAAGAAAAACAATATTATTGGGTAAGCAATACCATACCTTGAATGGACCAAACCATTTTTTCTTGAATTTGCTCTAATGTGTTTTTTCTCCTTTGGGAAACCATAAGATGTAATCTCCAAATTGAAATTTTTTATCAATATTTTTTTGTTAATTCCACATAAATTTGTTCCATTGGTTAACTCCCACATTGTTCTAAGCTTCTAATTTGTTCTCCTATAACTTTTCCAATTCTATAATTCTAGTTGTTAGCACTCTGGTTGGTTTTGCATCTCCATGGTCCCCATTAATAATAGGCAGAACATATTCTGTTAGCATTAAAGGATGCAAACCATAGATTAATTGGTAGGGTGTATAACATGTTGCCACCTTGTAAAATCCTATATGAAAACAAAACTATAGACATATGTTTATCCAAGTCTATTATTTTCTCATTAACCAACTTGGTTAATAGTCCAACAATGACTTCATTAATAGACTCTACTTATCCATTTCCATGTGGATAATATGTAGTAGAACTAACATGCTTCAAAAGAAATTGTTCTGGCAAATGTACTCCTTGATCTGTAATTATGGTCAATGGACATCCAAATCTATTCAAAATATTCTCATACAAAAATCTAGTTGTAACTACTATAATACTAGTTTTGAGTGCCTTTGTTTCTACCCACTTGGTTGCATAATTTGTAGCTACCAAAATAAATTTGTTTCCTATTAGTCTTCCTACTAGTTTGATTGGACCTATAAAATCTAAACCCCACTTCATAAAGGGTTCCTTTAGAAGTGTTGTTACCAACTTGGCCAAACTTTTTGTTTTGAGTCCTCTAACTTTCTGACGGTTATCACGACTTTTGCAAAAGTCATGAATCTCTTTAAATAAAGTTGACCACCAATATCCTGCATCTAGAATTTTTTTTACAATAACATCTACAACAAAATGTCTTCTAGCCACTCCTTCATGTAGCTCTTTCAGAACAATCTATGCTTCTAAGGTGGTCAAACATCTACACATTCTATTTTCTTGTCCCACTCTGTACATAATTCCTTCTTTCATAATGAAAGGTTCTGACTTACTAACCAACTTTTATTTTTAAGCTAGGTTCAAAGTTTTTGGTATTTGACATGCTTTTAAATAGGTTTTTACTTCCTGCATCCATATAGGTTCTATAAAAAATAATGATGCATCCACAATCTGATATGGGACACTTAATGGTTATGGACTATCTAGCAATTTGGATAAAACATCAACAACTACATGTGTTCTACCACATTTGTAAACTATTATGAACTCATACTCCAAGAAGAACAACAACCATCTTGTTATCCTTCCTCGCACCTATGGTTTGTTGACCAAGTACATTAGAGCCATATGGCCTACATTAAAAAAAAAAATTGTTTCCCAATAAAAATTGTCTGAACTTATGCAAAGCGTCAACCATTGCTAAGGCTTTTCTTTCTATAGTAATATGACTATGTTTTGCTTTATTAAATAGTTTAGAGGCATATACTATAGGTTGGTCATACTTACCAGTTGGGTTGTGTGCCAACATTGCACCTACCGCCAACAATGATGCATTTGTGTGCACATGAAACTCTAACTCCCAATTTGGAGGTATTAGAATTGGTGTTTCCATGTACTTTTGCTTGATTTGATCCCAAGCTTTTTGATATTTTGTGGTCCAGATAAAGGCTTCTATTTTCTTCATCAACTTGGTGATTAGTGCCATGATAAAGGCAAAGTTCTTGATGAAACATTTATAAACTGAGTCATGCCATTAAAAACTTGAATCTGCTATGGATTGGTAGGTATTGACATATTCACTATCACCTGAACTGTCTTAAGGTATGGTATTTTGCCTTCCTTGGAAGCTATGAACCCTAAAATTAGTCTTGAAAATACCATAAAAGCACATATCTTTGGGTTAAGCATTATATATTTTTTGCATTTTTGAAAGCAAAGTCTAAACTTGATCAAATGATTCTCCATATCATTATAAACTATGAAGTCATCCAAAAATATCTTCATGAACTGGTTTAAGTATTCTATGAAGGTTTTACAAACTATTATTTGGAAAATTGGTGGCCCATTTTTTACACCAAATGGCATCACCATCCAAACAAAAGTTCCCCAATCTATTACAAAAGTTGTTTTGTATTTATCTTCAAGGGTTATAAAAATTTGATGGTATCCTAAATGTCCATCTAGCAATGAGTAGGCTTCATACCCTGCTATAGTGTTTAGTACCTCATCAAAAAAGGCAAAGGATAAGGATTTTTTTTGGTTACCTTACTGAGCTTCCTAAAATCCACACAAATTTTCAATTTGCCATTCTTTTTAAGCACTACCACTATGGGTGATAACAATGTACCTCTTCTACTAGTTGAATAAAACTAGCTACTAATGGTTTGTCAATGTCTTATTTGACTACTATAGCATAATTAGGGTTCAATATGTACCTTGCTTGATGTGTTGGTGGAATTGAGGTATTTAATTCAATTTTGTGTTGAGTGAATTATGGAGGTATGCCTTTTAGATCTTTGCAAGTCCAAGCAAACACATCCTTGAATTCTTTAAGTAGCATTTGAAGCTCCTCAATCTTCTCCTTTGTCAATTGTGAATTAACCTTGATGTATTATGGATTTCTTTCTATGCCAAGATTTAGCTTCACAAGTTGTTCTTTAGTTAAAGTCCAACCTACTATTTGAAGATTCTATACCTATATTTTTGTTGGTGTCTCATTCACTTGATATCATCTTGACCACGATGGTAATAGATTTATGGTTAAACCTTGTCTTCCAATGAAACATTTGATTTGACACAAAAGTCTTCGAATTTCACAGTTGAAAGCACCGATTCTACAACTATTTGATATAATGTTCCTTGCTTTGGATCAAATTCTTCGGTGCTTTTGATTTTTGACACTCCAACATTCAACAACAAAATCATTTCTTTTCAAAAAATAATTGTGCCAATTGAGAATAGTTCTAGTTTTGTTTCAAAGATTAGATCTTCCTCTTCATCTATTAACCCTTCCATCAAGTCATAACAAACAAGTACTTGGGGCCTTTTGGTTTCTACTCCCAATTTCTTATTAATTGATATTGTTATAATTGTTCCATTACCTTGAATACTAATGACACTGTTACCCCAATCATGTGTAACCTTTGCATGTTTAAGCGAAGGTCCTCCTAGCAACATATAATAGTTAGAATCTACCACACTATTTTTCAAAACAATAAATGTGGCTATATATGGAATACATGTATGTGAATCTTCAAATTTATGATGATTCCTAGAGGTCTGGTTATACTTTGATCTGCCACTTTGAGGTGGTATGGAAATGGTCTTGGTTTGGGTAAACCTAACTTTGTTATGAGGTTTTTTGTTGTAATGTTCGCACTTGCTTTTCCATCTATCAAAACATCCTCAACAACGTTCTTCCCAACTTGTACCTAGATAACTACCATCTAGTTATTTACTTCTAGTAGTTGTTGTGTCTAGTTTAAAATGTGTTTCAACCATTGTGGCTACACTAGGCTCTAATATTTATTTAGTAGCTATATTAGGTCTTTTGGCTTCAATTTCTACCACATATACTTTTTAAGAATTGGTGTTATCTTCAATAATTGACTTAACCTCAAAGTATAGGTAGTCTTTAGCATCTGTTTATTGATATCTTGGAATATTTATTCCAGAGACATAACTCTATTGACAGGATTAGTAGACAAACTTTATGATACAATTGACTCTGTGGACACCTCAAATTTTTGCAATCCTACCCAACTTGTACTCCACTTTGCTTTTTTTTCGAGATTAGATTTTACGGTGGGTCTTTTGTTTGCATCTCTTGTATAGTCTTGATAAAATATTACTGTAATTTTTGTATTTTTCTTCCCAGTCAACAACAAACTTTTTCTTGATTGGCTTTTTGTCTTTACTTGTTATTCAATAACCTTGCTCCTAGTGATGGCCATATTCACATCCACCATATGGACTAAAGGATTTGAAACCTTGGGTTTTACCATAGCTTATTTCTATGTTGGCTTCATTCTTTCATTCCTAAACATATTTTGCATATCATTATACTTAGGACAATTTATGATCTTATGTCCAGTGTCACCACAAATATGACAAGAATACCTCACAGGGTTTTATATTTTTATTTGCTAAGTAGTAACCTCAAAGATTGTAGGAACATGTTTTTCCTTTCTTTGACTCTATATGTTTCAACATTATGACTTGTCCTATGACAATTTGTACAATACATTCATGTATTTTTGGGACTATTTTAGGTTTCTGAGCTAATATTGTCTTACTACTTTATGGTACCAATAGATTGTTTATAACCTCTATTTCAAAAATTCCTTCTTCATAAACCAAAGTTGCTTCCTTATGTTGTTGCAAAGTTTCTCTCTTCATACATGTTACATGTAGATATGGTTATAATCCATATCTGAAAACAATAATTAAAAAATTATTTATTGTCTTATGTTGAAGACTATTGGCCAACTTCAATAATCTTTCATAATAGACTTCCACTCTTTCATTCTTCTCCTACTTCATGATTTTCAATTGCAAGTAAACTTGTTCATCATTTTGAACTTTTATATACCTTTTACAAAAAGCCAACTACAATTCAACAAATGTACAATCTGGGTAATCTCTCGGATAGTTATTACACTAGTCAGACACAATATCTTTGAAGGTAAAACTAAATAGATTAACAATTTATGCATCATTTGTTTCACTATTTGTTTTAATGGCAACTTTAAATATTTTGATATGAACATCTGGGTTAGAATCCTTGACATATTCAAGATAGTTAAATGGTTGATGATAAGGTTTATTTAGTGTTAATAGTGGTTGAGCACATTGCAAAACGACTACGCATGAGAAAATATCCATTCAAACTTGCAAGACAAGTCAACATCCCAAAACTAAGAAAACTCGAGGAGACCAGATTGCTTGTGATGATCGGCCTCAAGGACCACCAAGTAATATAAAAAGCCATCAGAGTAGTCCTATAAAAAAATTATACAAACCAACATTTTCAATGGGCTCACATAAGTTTAAATTGAATAAGTCCTACTACCATATGACACTCGAAAACATAAAGCATGGCTAGAAAAAAACATCTTGCTTTACTGAGTTCAACATTCAAAAGTGCTACAAAACCTTAAATCAAAAAAGGCTCAAAGGCATTATTTCAAAAAATATACAAGATTAACGTTTTTTATATATGTTAACATAGATATGTGGGCATAATAAATGTAGAAAGAACAATTACAAGATTCATGGAATTAGAATAGATTAAAGTCATCATGTCCTTGAATAAAGCTCTAATCAACATGTGTGAAAGTGAGGCCAGAGGCTACAAGTTCCTTGTAAAAATATAAAGGTGCTACTATTGCCTTCAACCTGGCTTTGTAAGGATATTTGGCTGAAAGAAGTTTTGTTACGCAATGGTACACATCACAGCACATTTAGTGTCGAAAGCACGATGTTGGACAATGGAAAAAGACTAATCACTTGAACATCACTTTCCTTATTAAGCTTCAAAACGCTCCTATAACTTCATTTTGCGATAATTAAGGCTATCATTATTGTAAAAGTTCCTTCAAACTTCGTGACTAGGCCAAAAAAACAAAAATGACTTTATTGATAACTGTCATTAAACACCATATGTAATGATACTCTTTTTAAATATACAAACTTTATGAAGTCAATTACATTTTGCAATGGTAGATCAACAATTTGCTAAACAATAAACAATAACACCATTTGGATTAGAAAAACCATTGATAACACGCTTGCTACAAGCATAAGTAGAATTGAAAAAACTTAATAGCCCAAGCCTACGGTTTGGCCTAGTGTAGGCAATCTTACAACAAAGTGTTTAATTGATATGTTATAGTATAAGATCGATTCTCATGCTTACAATTAGATTTGATTACAAATCAACCAAATTGAATATTTGAAAGAGAGTCGAAGAAAGCAAATCAACAATAGTAGCCAACAACGCACCTTGGTCGTAATATCTGAATTTGTGTGAATTTATTGAGTTAGGGCTACAACTTGATAAATTGAGTACATAGATATTACATCACAACCTTCGGCCTTCTATCTTAACCTGTTTGTTGGATATTTTATGCGAACCATGGGCAAAGAAACTTTAATGAAATCTTTCTTACAAGTCCAGAATTTTGGACAAAAATTTCACTAAATCTACAATTATCGACCAACAATAAACTCTTCACAAAAATAGCTGGTGCTTTTGACCTCCGGCCTGACAAGGCTGAAGGCTACGCCCTCTATAATTTCTTTCTAATCTTTAGGGGTGCAATAAAGGTCTAGGAAGAAAGCAATACGAACACATCACCAATACAATTAATGAGGCCGAAGCCAGATAGGAAGCAAATACCAGAATTTGGTAATAATACAATTAATAAATTGATAGTTCTACATTTTACAACATCAAGTAAATTTTTTTAAATGTGGGAAAGCTTGCGAGGACTTAAGTCTTTGCAAAGAATTTTAGATTGCTCTAGCTTCTAATTTGCCAAGAATGGGCGTAATAACAAATTAAAAGAAAAAACCAACTGAAGCAATTTGTCCAATAGTAACATATGGTGCCTCCACATGTTGACATCCAATCTAGCCTAAAAGTAAGCAATCTGCCAAAAGCAACCAAAACAATTTTTGGTGAATTGGTCAAAAACTTGAATTACATACATATGATGTGTTAATGAATGGTAAAGCAAATAATGACACAAAAATTAGCTTGTCTGGATTCACCATTGGCAATCCAAAATATCTTGGAGGTCTTGGAAGTCTTGGTGGATCTAAGTCGCCTCCTCATGGATTTGATGGTTGATTAGCAAAAAATTCTAGTCACCTCTTTGGGTATATCTTCATGCAAACTCACAAATTTTGTTCCCCTTAGAGTTTGTGGTTTGGATCTAACACCATCAATTGTATGGATTGGTGTTGATATAAATGGAGCTTCGGTAACTATACTCATAGATTGGGGCATTGCCACAAATTATAAAGGCACAGATCTTACTAGTTCCATTTTTAAATTTGAAGTTCATGCATAGGTAATTCCAATATTGTTTTGATGTAACAAACTTGGTATAGGAGTTATAGAAATAGAACCTACATCTACCACAGTCTGAGCTCTCATTTCCAACATGTTTTCTTTCCACATCTATTCTTTAAGTTTATCTATAATTTTGACCTTTTCGTGGTACAGATCCTCTACTTCAATATGTCCATGATTCCCTACTATTATAGGTTTTGGATCTAGATTCTGGAAATGTTTAGCAAATCCTTGCCTCACATTATTTTCAATAAATGAACATTAATTAATCTGATGTCCAATCTGATGGCAATATGTGCAACATGGAGATCTCTCCACATCCTAATTCAAATCTGAACAAAGTTTTGCATTTGAACAAAATCCCCACAGTTAGCTACTCTACTTATATCTACTTCCTGAACAAAACATTATGATCAAGATTTGAAAAAAAATGTAAAAAATGAAACTGAAGTTCACTATTTATTTATAGAAATAAAAAATTAGCAACAAGACATAAACAACATTTAAAAATTCACTTTGAATTCAAACCTTGGGATGGTTGCCAAATGGTAAATACAGAATCTTTAATCCTATATTCAGATCTACTTAAAACTAGTTTTAGAATTAAAATCCAATAATGAAAATATGATAAAAACATCAAAACAACAAACTCTAACTATGGAAACAAAGCTTTTCCAGAAATCAAAGTATATTTCTTTCATATTCCATTAAAGCTCCATGTTCCACAATGATACAATGGTACTCATCTCTTCCTCTTCTCCAAAGATATTCCTTAACAAAAATAGTCCTATGATCTATTCAAATTCAAATGGTGGTAAAAACTATGTAATCTAGTTAGTAATTCTTAAAACAATAACCAGGTAAATAAAAATATACTAACTAATAATTACAATAAGTAATTACTCCCTTAACAATATTGTATTGTACTATTGCTCCCATCCTAAATTGAATAAATTGTGGAACATGGGTCTTGATTGACCGGTCAAAGATGCCAACTTCCATCCAATTTGTTGGACATGTTCAACCTCCAGTTGATTACTATAATGTTTATTCTCTTATTAGCACTAGGAGCAACTAGTGGTGCAAGGAGTTATTAGTTGACAAGAAGTATTGGTCAAGTGCTTTTGACAAGTGGGTCACTTACTATGAATGTGCAATATTTATTACATTGTTGTGCTTCATTTGGTAATCTATCTGACACATAGTCTAGTTATTGATTGAGGCCACAAATGATAAGGCTACACAACACACAAAGGTGTTGTTATCTCCTTATTTCCTTCATGTAGGTTGCATTCAATCAAGGATGATAAAATTCCAATTAAGAAAACAAATATGCCAAGCACAATGAATCATATATTTCATGAACTTGCATCGCATGTGTGCACATGTTTAAATAGGACTTGTTAGTGTTATCTATACTTCACCTTGTTTTATCTAGTATACATGGTCTTGGTTATTTTGATGGCCACTCCATTAAACTTTGACCTACATTGGCACAATAATCTGCCCCCAAACGAACTAGTTATTCAGTTGACTGGTTATGTGCACTTACAACAAACAAATGATTTACTATGTCGCAATGCCAAATTTTGTGTGACCACCATTGTATAGGATCAAGTATACTTGAAAGTTGAACGTCTTCCAACACTAACGAGATTTGATACCCTACTTGTATTACATTTGATGCATGTGTGCAAATGGTTATTGTTCAAAACAAAACCCAAGGAAAATATGAGTGCCTATGAGTTCATTGAGGTATTTTAAAATTTGCATTATTCATACCATTTTATAGGCCATATGTATGTATAATTGAGCTCCCTTAGTTGTGTAGATATTTCATCCTGGTTCTTTCTAGGTGTTTGCCACTAATATTTATTTCATCATGGGATATCAACATAGGACAAACATTGCATCCTTTGGGTGCATTGGCTAGGCTTGTGGCAAATATAACATTTCAAGGGTGTGGTTCTACCTATTTAGGTACGCTGCATTGTTTTGTAGCAATCCAGCCATTCATCTACAAAAAAAATCATCTATGCATGTTAGTGTGACTTTGGGAGGGGGGTAATGGAGGTGTGCAAAGAACATGCATTCAACTTTGGCCCCATTGTGTTTGTATGTAAATGATACATTTTGTGTTATTTGTGATTTTTATGACATGTAACATTACATGTGAATTGTACAACAATAATAGGATCTACACAAAAGTTTAGGGTTCCCCAAAGTAATGTTCTGTATAGTTTTTCGGGTTTTGATGTAGGTTAAACATGTCATTAGTTAAAGGGAGCTATGTTTGGCCGAAGCAAATTAAGGTGGTCACTTGTTTTCTTGGGGAATAACGACACATGCCTCCTAGTGGTGGTCACTTGCATGACACAATAGGGGAGCAAGAAATGCAAAAGGCAAGGGACAACAAGTTATGGGTGTGGGAGGTTAAGCGGGCTAGACAACATGGGGTAACAAAAATGAAGTGCCCTTGCACAAAATGTGCAGGGAGGGGCTCATAACCACTACTTACTTTTTTGAATTTTGGATTATTAAAAAATAATAATTTAAACATAATAATATTTTTTAAAAATTATTGTGAATAAATTATGTACATACCATAAAAATTTGGAATCAATCTAATGAGCAAAAAATACATAATTTGCATTTTAAAAAACTTATAACCATTATTTAAAAGCAATTTTGACACTAAAAGCACAATTTGAAAATATTTTTTATGAAAAGTTTTGTGGTATTTCTTAATATACACCTTAACATTCTATATATATTTTTTTTGAAAGATGTATTAAAAGATTTTTTAAATATTCTTCAAAAAAAACAACGAAAAAATAGTGGTCCAAAAGGTCACTTGTGACTGCTTATAGCGTGGGTTTGTAGATTTGAATAAGGGGATTATGTTGTATTTACATTAAAGATCATTAATTATGATGTGATTACAAGACGTGTTATTTTATGTGTGCAAAAATATATACCTTCCAAATTGTTATTATTGGAAGGCTAAGATGGTTAGACATGGAAGGACCATATTCATAATTGTGCACCATGTCATGTTCCCAACATGGATGGTCAAATTGACCCATCCTTAATGGTGATCCTTGTTGGCTTAATATGTATGTTATGCAGCAGTCTTCAAAAACTACCATTACGTTGATATGTGATTAATGTTTTCAAGATTGGCATATGGGATGTCTTATGCCACCATTGGGGGAAGTGCCAACAACAAATGGTTTTGCCTTGATGCACCAAATAAACCTACGTTCCTATAGTCAAATAACAAAACTAGCCTAAGTTTTTTTTCATGGTGATTCATATTTGCACCAGGCCTACTAGTCCTTTGACTTTATACCCAAAATGTTCAAACATGGTGGATTTCCAGTAGGTATATTGTTATTTGGCTTAAGGGGACCTTGGCCCCATATAGGGGGGCTGTTTGGATATGCTATGTGTTATATGTGTGGGGATAGTGATGGTTGTAGGCACCAACATAGGAACACACAACATATGCATCTACCTACCTACTAGCTACCAAGTGCTTAACTTACTACATAATAACCATTTACATTCATTACTTGCTTGCATATGATAGGTACCCACTTGCTTGAGGTAATGTGAGGGTTAAATGTGAGAGTTTACGAGATGGATTACCACCCTTGGTAACTTAATCAATGTCATTCATCCACAACTAAATCATAATTGATTTCCAATGGATGGTGTAATGTTGGGTGCTAGGTCACATAAGTCTTGTGTATTAATTTTGGGTTTGGGTGGGTATATCAATCTTAAGATATCAATTAAATAAGGGTAAATATAATATATTCCAAATAATAGATTAACCAAGTCCTTGGGTAAAGGTAATTGAAGAAAATTTACCTCCACAGGGTAAAGGTAGGAGTCAATACTTCATCAATAACACTCTACTTACCATGTGATAAGCATTTTGTTCAATCTAATGATTGTAATGAACATAAAAGGAATGCTAGAAAAAATAAAATTCAATAGTTAACAACCATATTTGAACTATAACACCTAAAACCTTGAAATGAAATCTATAAGTATCATGCCATTTGCACTATTAAGTGTTAAACTTGTCACTTTAAAATTTTCCTAAATTATTCTATACAAACATTCAATGAATTTATACTATATTTTTACTTACATAATGCACACAATGTCCACATATGGTAAAAAATGCTAGAATAAGTTATCATAACATATGTTAATCTTGTTATAGTATGCATTTATAGTAATTTTTTTTACAAAACTCATATATTTGTGAGGTGGCTTGACAATGATAGCAAGAAATTGGTATGGATGGTGTTGCCAACACAAGCCATTGTTGAATTGTTGCAAGTGACCTTTACCCTTTGGAAGTGGATGCCCCTTCTAAAGTTTCTAACTGAAAGTGACACAACAACTTGGAGCTTTGTAGAAGACCTTTCTTGGAGTGCAAGGCAACTGATCGGATCCCAAATCGCATTTCCATCATAGGTATACAAGCTTGGCCAACAAAATCATCATAGTCAACATCCCACTCCCACACTTCAAGCCTCAACACTGCTATCTCTGGCACTGCAATAGTAGTGTTGGATATCTTATAGGTTTGTGACAAACAATCACATCAAAATCCTAATGAATGGTGGTCAAACACCCTATAATGTCCATAACTACCTTTTAATTTACATGATTGAATTTTTAAAAAGTTTTGGAAGAACTTGTGTAAGCATAAACATTTTGAAATTTGACCTTATTTTGGCATTAGAAACTATATGAAAAAATTTAATACTAAATTCACAGTAATAATTTAGTTCTAAGCTAGTATATCAACTTCGAGATTTGTTCCTACAAGATTAATGTCATTTTGACTTCTAAATTAACAAATGAATCTTGAATGCAAATTTCAAATAGATATTGAAATTCTAGTAGAATGTTTTAATTTATTCTAGGTTGGGTATTTTTAGGAATGTAGGAAGGCAAGGAATGGCATCACTAAGTCTTGTTTGTTCATTTATTAAAAATAATTAGAACCAAACCTCAATGATTTTGGAAGTAAAAAGAAAAGAAATAACAATTTTTAGTAAGCAACCTTGTGGAAGATCTACCTCGTAATGGAAATTCAAAAAGTTCAGTCTCCCAATGGGGTTCATTACAATTGTGGACTATTTGGGTCTTTTTCTTCATTTCATCATTGGCCATGCCATGCATTGCAACCTACCAACCACATTTGATCTATCAATTGGCTTCAAAACCTTTGTAAGGTTAAAAGTTGTTTATTTGGACTCAAGGAAACACAATTTTCTATGAAGCAACTTTCAATATTAAATGGACCAAATAGGAATTTACAAATTTTATACAAGGAATGCCAAGTGAAATCCTCTTGATTATGAGATTTTTCACCTTTTCAATTATTTTTTTCAGAAAAGACTTGCAACTATAAAAAGGTGAGAGGTGCCATATTGAATTATTTCATATTCTGATGAAAGTCATGAAATTTAGATATTGCAACATGGAAAAAAATGAAATGGAAGAACTCTTTGTTACAATCAATTAGATGGGGAAAGAGTATCAAACAAACTTTCACATAGAAATCAGGTGGCTTGCAAAAGTCAAAGTTCTTATGCCAATTTGTGCCTAATAATATTGTCACCTACATATCAAAGTGCCCAAGTTGATCAAACATCCAAATGACATCCGCTTCATACTATGATATAAGAAATTACTTCATATGCCATTTAAAAAAAACAGTCGATTAAGCATTTTAAAATTTATTTTTAGAATTAAAGACCTACTTATTACCTGACCCATTTCAAAACACAATTTTTATCCTCTTCCTATTTTCTTTTCTCTTGTTTTTGCCATTGTCAAGGAAGACACAAAGTTGCAAACCAACAATGGCAGATAGTGAAGCTTTACAAGGCTCAATTTTGTAGGTTTCAATCATTAGTGAATAGTCCATGTGATTAGGTAATTAGGGTATGTTCTGAGATATGTTAGTAAATGGCCAGAGTTTTGATCAAATTTTATTGGTAGGGATAATTATAAAATTATTAGCAAGAAGTTAACTTATTTGCTGACCTTTAGAAGAACCTTTGGGGGAAGACTTGAAATTTGCTCGTAATCAAAATTTGATCCTGGCAAAAAAAGGTCTGGTTTTTTTACATAACCACAATTACCATTTGCTGAAAAAAGCGCTCGTGCTACCCAAACTGGACGATCATTGCCTTGCATGTTGATGGCTGCCACTTGGATGCCATGGCTCCAAGCAACCATTGGGTCAGCATTTGATGAGTCAAATCTTAATCCAAAAGGGTACATACGACCCAAATTATTCTTGGAGTACCTAAACAAATATGAACATACAAAGTGCCAATCAAGGATGTATACAAACCACATGAGACACACATGGGTGTTGTCTTCCTTAACCATGTAATTATTATGAAATTGAGAACTCTCATGCTCATAAATCAAATTTTGGTATATAGCAAAAGTCATGACCAAATGTGTAAAGGTTGATGATCAACTGGCAATTCAAGCCAAAGCCTAAAAAGATCAACAACGTTTTAGAGAACTTGTCTGTTGTAACTAATTGGCTTTAACCTTTTCAGTGGACCAGGTGGAACACAAATGTTGAAAAAATGTGGATAGGTCCATGGAAAAAAAGGAGAAACAAATATCTCTTCAAAACTTCCTCCACATATTTTTTTACTTGGGTAATTAGCATATTCAAATATGTGGGAACGTGAATATCAAGTACTTTTAGTGAAAGTCCCTTCACTTCATAATATTTTTGCAAAATGTTGTTGTGAATATGATTCAAAAAAAGGACCAAGTGGCCATATACCATTTCAACTCCATAGCCCATCTCACTTCATCTATGTATTATGTCCAATAAACCATAAAAAGATCAATGTGAAGGAAATCATGACCTTGTAATTACACTTTTGAATATAGGATTCCCCTCGATTTGTATGATCATGGTTTGCAAATGTTATTTGGTAGACTTTTGTTCTAGACTCCAACATTACTTGTTTGAAACACAACATGCTTCTAAAAGAGTTGGGACAAAATTTTATTCCCTTACTTCTAAAAATCTATGTATTTTGGTTTTTGCATCTACAAGGTGATACACTAAAGAAAAAAATCTCTTACAAAAATCATTGTAATTGTTAACCCAAAATTACTATCCAAAACATTTCATAATTGAAAAGTAAACTCATTGTCAAAAGATTTTATTCATGAAATTGTTCAAGACTCGATAATGATCTATATTGCATTTTAAATTAGAAAAACCTCAAAATACTTAATTGACAATTTCATCAAACCATAGTATGACTTACTCAAGTATGGAACTTGGGTGTCTAGAGATAATTTGTTGTAATTGTGGTTCACTCAAATTTGCCATGATAGCATGACCCCCTACAATTAAAGGCCCCCCTTTTTTGTGCTTCTCCTTCATTTCTTCAGGCTTTGCACAATAGATGTATATCAATTCTTCAAAAGCAATAGTTTTTGGCACATGATGAAATGGTGCATCTCGAATCACAATAGCAGCATGTTGAACCACCTTTTGGATTGTCTTCCTTTGAGCCCGTTTTAAATGTTTTTTAATCTTTGAAGCCCTTCGTACATCTCTGCCATTCAAGCGAAGGTCTTCATCAATATCTTCTTCCACAAAAGCATTAACACCTTGGGGATCTTCTATTAACTGCCAATACAAAAAATTATTATTGTTTATTATGTGCAATTCAACAATCGGTCATACATAAGCTAAATTCTTCACCTTATGTCCAAAGAGTTAAGTAAACATGACCCTAGTTTACTTACAATGGTGTTTGTCACAATAAACTAAAAGTACCATGGAGTTGCTATCCAAAGTAGAAAGAATTATTTCTATTGTTTATATTTCCAAATTGAAAAATGTTTTTGGGGCAAAAACATCTTAATGATATCATTACTTGTGGTGTAATCAATGGAACAAAATGGCCTAATCAAGAAAGTGAAACGAATGGTCGCACATTGTATAAAATTTGGAACTAAGGTAAGCATTATTTACAAAAGTGTACCTGATCTTCAATAGAATCACTAGGGGGCTTATCAGAAACAATAATGAGACCCTTCAAAGCCTCTGGTGATTGGAATTGAATAGGAGGTCTTTCATCTTTGCTGGGATAGAAAAGGTGGTCACCTATGATTTCTTTCAAGATCTATCAAACCACATTTGCAAAAAGTTGTTCAAAAGGCATGAAAGCAATTTCAAAGACCTAAAAAGACAAGGGTGAAAGAATATTATGCAAGATTATTTTGCAATGAGTTTCTAGAATGAGTATGTTGTGGTTGTTTTGGTACCTAGTCACAAAAGATGGTTTTGTTGATCCATTTAATATGGAGACATGCCAATAATTGCCTTAATATCTAAATATGGACAATTTGGAAATACATTATTACAAATATATTATTATGCATCTCGTAATGAACAAATTGTCCAAGAAGGAATTGTGGAATTGTATCATGAAAAAAATAACAGTTTGTTTTGCCTACACTACCAAATTTATTCTAGAAATATTGGATAAAATGTTTATGGAAATTATGACCATTGCTGCTTGGTCTTGAAGAGTAGGTGGCAAATGGTTCTCAATGGTGATTATGATTGGGTAGTCTGATGCTAAAAAGGCATTCTCCTTAATTGTTGCTACACAATCCTTGAACTCTACAGACCTTGTCAATGTACTACAATCACAAAGAGACTATTAGAGAGGACGTAATAAGTCCCAAACATGCAAATGATAGAAATACCAATACATGTCAATGAATGTTTTGGCATTATGGCATTAAAACACACAAATTTCATGGATAGGAAACCACTTAACTGGTGGGTTTTTTTTCCAATTTGTGATGTTGCTCCAAATGGCAAGCAACCATAACAATATTTAGCCAAATTTGGCAATATTCAAAATACCGAAGCATAAAACTCTTGAGCAACCTTTCATGTTGTAGGTAGTTTTGACTATTTTTGGTGAATTTTTATTTTTTGTTTATTGGAATTTTTTTTTCAAAAAACAGAGAATTTATGATAGATTTGTTTTTTTCACAAAAGAGTGAAAATTCACCTTCAAAAAAATCATTGCTCCTAACTTTGAAAGCAAATCCTTGCTAGACAACTTTGAAAAATCAAACATTACCTAAAACCTCCTTTCAAAACAAATATAATCCCACTTGATGTGCATTCTTAGCCTACTAGGTAATTGATATGCTAGTTTATAATAGATCCATAAGTTGGGCATTTCAATAGTACACTCATTTATCTAGGCAATTTTACATCTAATGTTATATGTAACCTCTTGAAATTAATTATAAGTTCAAAATGTTAGATAGGTATCAAAAACATACTTGCCATGAAGAACCTTGATCCTGCCTCGACGTTCCCAACAATCAAGTTCTATCACACGACAACCTCCACGTAATGCCTCTTCAATAGGGATTGTGCTAGACTTGGAGGTCAATTGGTTGCCAGTCAAATACGAATTATGACTCGAATATATGAAGTAGTGTGATAAAGGCTTTGTCATATCTTGGGTTGGCTATAACACATCACTAATAAACTATTATTTAATTAAACCACATCTATGAAATAAAACAAGAGGAGCACTATTTTGCAATGCATCCACAATATCAATGAATAGACTACCTAATTTTGTTACAAGTCATTTTTGAAATATTAATGACATTAATGACAAAAAAATTCCAATAATATCTTAATAATTTATAAGTTGTTTAATATTTTGATGACTTTATGGCATACAAAAAAGTGATCATACAAGCCAATTCACTTACTTTAGAAACTTGCAATGAGCATAGATGTTGCAATGTAATGTTGGCAAGATATATTGAAATTCACTGAGACAAAAAGTGGTGTAAAAAAGGTCTTGTTGCTTGTAATACTCACAGTGTCAGAAGGCATTAGGGGCGGGTTTAGTCTTGGATTTAGTAAGTAGCTCAAGAAACCTTGCAAATCAAGCCTCACACTTTGCACTGATATGGAAAAATGGATGCCAGGAATGACACTAAGAATAGTTTGTGTAATAAGCGAAATAGCATGTGCTTCAGTGATATTCTTCTCTCCTTGTACATTTTCTAAAAAAGCTGCCAAATCTGCAGCATTCATGTAGTTTTTTCCTTGAGCAGCTTGTTGAAACATTTTATTCACCACATCCGGAGGTGCAATGTTGACTTGAACATTTGACAACTTTGGGCAACCAAGGCATGTGGCTATCATATGTGGGAATCTGACACAAATTAGATGAAGCTTTTATTTGTATGCTAGATGTGAGGTATAGAAAACACTACTATTGATGGAAATTTTTATTTATTTATTTTCAGAAGAATTCATGCCTTAGCATCTAGTTTGAGTCATGGTCTATGAAGACTTCAAAATTAGATATTGATAAATGTGGAAAACCTTCCATAAATGGAATATTTATAATTTTACTCACAATTAAAACTTCCAAAAACATAGTTGCAAAAGAACTTGATCTTGGCATAGTGACTAATTTGATTGTGTAAAAATATCATGTCAACTTAAAAGTAAAACGTAATTTGACATAATATATCAATGGAAAAGAAAATGCTTATCTCAAATCAATATCCTTGCACATCTTGTATCATGATGGAAGGTAAGAAACTCTATTATCAATTAGTCTTCAAATCATATATATTATTTTCAAAATTGAAAGGCTTCCCTCAATAGACCGATAAGACAAGCAAAGGTTCAAAGGTGCAAGTTCAAGCCTCACATTCCCATGATGTGTTGAAATTCAAATATTGGGATTAATTGATATCCTTCAATGTCTATTGTAGCCTACAATGAACCAAACATCAATTACATATTACCTTAAATTCTATTCAAAATTTATTGCAGTGAAAAATGGACACATGATGTTTGGACTTCAAACGTTGCAAGCATTGTTACATGATATACATTACAATTTCACATTATGTTCATTGAACTATTGTTTTATAATTAAGAAAATCTAAAGTTACAATAGGGTTTAGAGTTCCTAATTTGCATAATTTAGTATTAGTTAAATGGAAGAAAAAATAACATGAAAAGGAAAAGGATTGTATACCGATGTTGGATGATATCATTATTTTTATGTGATGGTTTCAATTTTGTTATTCTTGCTATCACAATGTTTGAATGAGTCACTCCATCAAATGTTGCAATACTTCTTCATTAGTTTCAATTGTTTGTTGTCAACTTCCGATCTCGCTTGTATATTGATTCTAATATCACCAATTTACAACCCAACTTTTTTTTAAATGGTTATTTTGCAACATAAATTGGACAACATGATCAAATCAAACATTTTGTTTGAAATTATATGTGATCAAACCAAATCAACTACTCATGGGCATGTTTGTTTTTTGTAAAATTTTAACTTGCCATTGGAATTTGCATGAACCTTATAACTATAGTGGTGAAATATGGCATCTATGTTACATATCTTGACAAGATGTTTTTGGTGTTGTAATGATTGACCATATGCAGTTGGAATTAGTGTTCCCTAGTCCATCCCACCTACCTAAAACTTCACTAAATCTAAATGATTTGATGAATTTGGAACCTCTTGACGAATGGAACTATAACAATTTATATTTCTTAACAACATATTTTACTTTACATAATGTTTTATGGGTTTGATCTATTTATATTTCTTCCTCCTTGACCCCTGTTGAGCATGACAAACCTTAAATCAATTATTTAATTTTATTTCATATTTTTGATAGAATTATATCCTTGGATCTTTTTCTGGTTGTTCCCCATTGTATTTGATGAAAACCATCGTTGACTATAAATAAAACATGTGATGTAAATATATGAACCAAAAACAAGCAAAAAAAGGTTATTTTTCATCATTTTTAATAAAAGGTCTTACAACTTTCAAAGGATGGAATCAAAGACGATTGGAAAAATAGGTAGAACATTAAAAAGTCATGATTTACAAAAGAACTGGAATGTACATCTTGTGTCCATGCCTTATTTGGAGTGTTCAAATTGGCAATATTATCCCAAAATTGACTACCTTAAAAGATCAATTTTAGGTATATTTTAAAGAGGTTATGTAGGTTATTGAAAAATTAGGGTTTGTGGCACTTTTGGTTGCATGTAATGGATTTGTGGATTGTGGGCATTGTTGTTTAATTTTTTAACAAGGTTGTTGCAATTTTGTGTAGGGTAAAGCGTCGCATGTAATGGATTTATGGATTATGGGTGTTGTTTGATTTTTTAGCAAGGTTGTTGCAATTTAGTGTACGACAAAAACCAAGGCTTAAGGCGTTCTTGAAAAAAGGCCCATGAGGCTAGAGGTTAAGGGCCTATTATTTCACCCATGTGGCCCAAGGGCATTGCATGGCATAAAATGTGACACTTTTTTACTTTTTGATTACTTGCTTCTCCATAAATTTCATTGCGTGAAATGCCCATTTTCTTTTACGATTCATTACTAGATATGTAAGGCACTCTCCATTTGCACTATTGCAAAATGTGGAATGTTTTATGGTCACAAATTGATTTGATGGTATAGACCAATCATGAGCAAAACAAATCCGAAAGTGGGAATTAAGGTTGAAATCCCAAGTTTTACACCTTATGAATATGTTGGAAATGATTTGAATGAACAAGGAGGTCTTCCAAAAATTCATGTATAAACAAATTATTCATCAAAACTATGTGCAAAATGATGAAGAAATGAATTTTTGACATTCAAAAACATCACCTCATGGATGGATTTATCTTTGAATTCATTTTATTATTAATATACCAATATTGTTTACTGCACAAAATATTCACCTTTTCCAATATTTACCTTAGGATTCATCAAGTTTATTTCATTCAATTGTCATGCTAAAACAATTTATTGAAGGGTAGTTTCACCTTTCTCAACATTTACCTTTAGTATTAAAAAATTTCCCTTTAAAGTGATATCCCACACATCCTTTCCATGCAACACACTACATGTGATTTTCAATCTATGGAAGTGATGACCATCAAGCTTAATTGGAGAATCATAATGTCATGATTCAATCCCCAAATAGACAACAAAATGTTCAATCCCCTTTCACACATTAGATGTTTGTTTTCTTCAAGCATACATACACACAAAACTTTTTTACAAGCAAACAAAATGCCATGTGAAAAATTGATGCAAAAATTGAGAGAATACGAAAGCAATATCTAATGTATTGAAAACTTTCCATCAAGTGTCAACTCCACACAACATATTGCAAACTCATGATCTAAACTTGAGCGCTGACATTAATTTTAGATGTAATCTTAATCTAACATCCAACCTCCTAAAATTTGGATGTAATGTCAATCATCACAAATGTTATTCTCAAGTATATCAATGTCATATATGACATTTATTAGCCTCATCAAATGTATAAAAATATGTGAAAATTACTTTTAAATAGTTTAAAAGGTCATAATTTAATTCATCTAATATTGTAGTTCATGGATCACAAATGAAATTCATCCATCATTGTTCATTTTCACTCATAATAAAGTTCAATCATGAACTTTTTTTTATCCATATTTGGATGGCATTTCATTCTTTTTTTTCAATTTAGAATGCATTTTCAAGAGATATTTACAAATTTCAATGGCAGACTTTATGAATAGTTATAAATATCGTTACAATTTAATTTTACCTTGTATTTCCTTTTTCTTTAACACCTTCACTATTGTTGCATATATATTCATTGCTCTTACTTGTAAAGCTACTATAATTAATCTTGAACCTTGTGCATTAAATGTTGATTTTCAACATTTCATTCCCAAATTTAATAAAATTTCCTTACTTTATGGATACCATTGAAAGAAGGGTTTGGGGTGGAATAAGACCCAAAGACAAAATGACTTTACGAATAATTTTAGTATTTACACTTACACGCCTCAAACACTTACAAAGGGCCATGTAAGTGTATTTGACAAATATTTACACTATAGCTAGCCTTGTGTAAGTGTAAAAATTTTACACAAGATTTACACACTATATATACAAGATTTACACACACAACACTAGTATAATTATGTAACATGTATGTAATGAAAAAGGAAGGTGGGTGTGAACTAATGGGTGCAATCATGTTTAAATGACCCAAACACGTTACTTTGCAAAAGCAAAAGGTTCGTTTTGGCACAATGGTTTTTTTTTCCCGTTGTCACATGGCATGTGCTAGTTTGCCAAGTTCAAATGTGGATGGGATGAAGATTGTTGTGATCACTTTTAGCCTAAACCCTAAACCCATCACCTTTAGAATTTGGTGTTCTCTCTTTGTTTTTGTCTATCATCTCTTAATGTTCCTTGCATGGGACGACAATGCCACATACATTTGTATCCTAGTAATCGAAGTGTTTACATGGTGCACACATCAACATTTTGGAGCTTTTGTAGTTGCAAAATTTTTGTTTATATTGGGATCTATGTGAAGAGGCAGTTACTATTTCTAGAAAAAAACTTAAGGTATCTTTCCTACAACTCCACAACATTAGCTAGCTTAATATTTATGTCGTTTTCATCTATTTTCAACATGTACAAGGAAGGCAAATAGAAGGGTTTAAATCCATGTCCACATGTGTTACTTATGTCTAAGGTTCAACCTATTCATTTTAAAGTTTAGATAAACGTCTTAGAAACTCAGCAATGGCAAGATTAAACCCCTTGTCATCAAAACCTCAAAAGCTACCCAACCTTAATGAATATTCATTTTTTCATGTTTTTCCTTCCCTTTCCCCCCTCTTAGCTATCATAGTTTCAAGGTTGAATTTCAAATGTAGTCAATAGAATCCATATGCAAAGTGATTCTCGTGATAATGCAAGGTATTATCATGGATTCTTTTGCAACTTTGTTGTAGATGACCTATGTAATTATTATTGGTTGTTTTGTAGGGCTATGTAGTGTACCACATCAATGTGTAGAACGGGTAGAAATAATTATGTGAATAAAAGTGTTGTCTATGGAAATCTAGGGTCTTGCATAGCTAAAGTTCCAGGCCACATTCAATTATTTATTGTTGTCCATGTTGTTAACAATTGTGATAGAGGTTGCAAGCTTGGAGGTCTTGCCTAGTTTAGACCTCTATTTTACCTAGTAACTCAAATATGTATGTCTAAATTTTTACATTTTTTTTCGAAGTTAATGAATGAATTTATTGAGTCATGTAAGATGATGGTCATGATCATATTTCTACAAAATCATGTTCCACCATAATCTTATATTCAAAGGTAGGTTTTACTCAATATGGTTGGTAGGGCTAATGTACTCATAAACTTAGCATCTCATGACTTAGTGATGGAAATTGTACAAAACTTGTTCATTCATAATTTGTACATTTTGCACATTGATATGGTGCATTGAAAACACATTTGACACACCAATTTATTGAAAGATACAAAATATGTGTGACATTCGTTCATTAATAGGTTCGTACTTGATCCGTTAACACATTTATCTATGTGTCAAACGTGTTTTCAAGGCATGATATTCGTGTGTACAAAATGTATGAACCTATGAATGGAATGAACTTTGCATGATTTTCATTATTAATTCGTCACATGTTAAATTTACGATTAATAAGATTTTGCTTACAAGTATTCTCACCAACATAAAACATGTTGTGATTTGTAAGGACCTAGATATCAATTATTGTCTGACCCAAATATGCAAAAGCAATAAGACGGGTTCATTTTGTATGCATCCCTTCATCTAAATTATAAGTTATAAAAATAACACCATATTGCAAAAACATTGTTGTCATGTGATTGAAGTGTTGCATTTGACTTAAAAAGATTTGTAAATACCATGACAATAGTTCATGTACATTGCTTGCAACTTGGATAGAGAATTTGGAACACGAGCTTGAAATTCTAAATCCTTTGAGGTGGTGAGAGGTTCGAAGGTATGAAGTAACAAAATACTAGTAGTTCCTTATCATTTTTTTATAGGTATGGAAATTGGCAAAAAACATTAAGATGGGCTCATTTTGTATAAAAGGGGGATGCACATCTTTTTGCATAACATCCTATTATGTCTTAGGTATTATTTGTGTTTCTATTTCTTCTATTTCATCTTAAAACTATAAATGTTACAACTTGGAAAAAAACAGTGTTGAACCCATTTTTAATTCACAAGGTTTGTCCAAGGTGATACATGTTGAATTTTTATCATCGTTGACTCCTAAAAATTGTGCATAAGGATGCAAAAAAATGGAAGGATCAATGTTTGTTCATAAGGTTTCTTCGCGTGTTTGTTTTGTGGATAAAATCTTTGTCTTCCCTTAAGCCATTTGATCAAGCACCTATAATTAGCTACAATAATAATGCCAAGCTGAAGGAACTTATCAAAGTCCATCTCCTATGACATGAAATGATGTATTTGATTAAGAAAGATTTGTAAATACCCAAGTGACAATAGTTCATGTACATTGCTTACAACTTGTTCATAGAATTTAAAACAAAAACTCGAGATTTTAGATCCTTTAAAGTGGCAGGAGGCTTAGAGGTCTAAGGTAATTGAATACTAGTTCCTTATCATGCTTTTCCTAGGTATGGAAATTAACAATAAGCATTAAGACAAGTTCACTTTGTATGGAAGGGGGATGCACATCTTCTTACATAACCTCCTATTTTGTCTTAACTATTATTTGTATTTTTGGGTGCAAGCAAGGTAAAGTAAAAATGTCATTTTTTTGTGTCAAAAAAATTTACAAGTATCCATGAAAAAAGAATATATATTGAAAGTAGAAATATTATTTTGTACAATAATTAACATGATGATAATCTTTCATTTTATATTTAAAATGTTGAAAAACCCCATCTTGATAGTAGATTTAAGTATAATTTTTAAAAATGTATCTACTTGCACAAGATGTCTGATTTTAGAAAATGGGCTAGATGTACATGATTTTATTTTTTTTGAAAATTTCACGTTAGTTGAGCCCTAAAAAAGTACTTATGTATTGTCAAATTATGCATGTTATAATCAAAATACATCAAAATTTTAATATGAAATAGTTTGAACACCATATTGACCTAATTAGTTTCAACCTACTTTATAATACCAAAGTTGTTCAAATTTTGTATCCAACATAAATTAAATGTAATGACCTATTTTTTCATATTTTTACTTCATTATGTTTTGAATCTACTTGTGTCCATTTCAAATTTTCAAATTGGATTTTGGGCATACTTTTTTTGTTTTGTTTACTTTACGTTGCTAACACACTTCTATTTCTTTTGTTTTTTCTTGTGATTGTAAGCATTATGACTTGGAGAAAAAATTGTGTTGAAACCCATCCTTCATGAGGTTTGGTTAGGGTGATACACGTTGGACTTTTAACATCCTTAACACCTAAGAATTATGCATAAGGACGCAAGAAAATGGAAGGATTGGTGTTTGTTCAAAGTGTTTCTCTAGGTGTTGGTTTTGTGGAAAACATCTATGTCTTCCTTGAGCCATCTAATGAAGCTTTTACAATTAGTTGCATCAATAATGTCAAGTTAAAGGAGCTCATCAATGTCTATATTCTTAACATGTGTTATATTTGATTGGGAAAGACTTGTAAATACCCTAATAGTAGTTCCTACACATTGCTTGAAGCTTGGACAAAGAAATTAGGGTGGGAGCTTGAGATTTTAGATCCCTTGAAGTGGTGGGAGGCTTAGAGGTTTGAGGTAATTGAATATTAGTTCCTTAACATTCTTTTCTTAGGTATGGAAATTGCCAAAAAGCACTAAGATAGGTTCACTTTGTACGCATCCCCTCATTTGAATTGCAAGTTGCAAGAATAACGCCATATTATTACAAAAACATTGTTGTCACATGATTGAAGTGTTGTATCCGATCATGAGCATGAGTAAGTGTGAGTCAGTGAACATGAACAAATCTTTTCGGAATATTTTATTGACATCTATAGAATATTTGGAGAATATTTTTTGACACATGGGACAAATTATTTGATGACATGGAGGAATATTTTACCACATGTTCATGGATGAACGATATTTATGGATGAAAATGTGGATGACAAATGAAAATGGACAAACTTTTTCATAAACGTTGGCAATATATTTTTTTTGGTGAAAAACTAAACAAAAAAAATAGGATGGAAATTTTTTTATGTTGGTTTACTTTGAAAAATTCAACACATGAAATGTTGAATTCATATTTGAAGACAAACTTCATATTAGCTCAATATGAATTTTTGTAGCATCTAAACCATATAAATTTTTTAACTAAATCCAATTCAATGGCAATAAACTTGTTGACCGACCAAAAAGTATGTGCGAATCCAAACACTACTTGTTCACCACCAAGAGGCATGTGCCCATTGGGAATTGACACAATATGAAATAGCCAATGACACTTCACATTGTTTATACCATTTAATGTGTTTTTTATTTTCATGCTCTCTCTCAACCTCTTGCATCTAGGACCATTCTTGCTACTTGTACATTCAAATTGCATTCTTCCCCATCTACAACTAATTTGCATGATCTATACCTCAATTTGCATTTACTCCACCCTTATTGCATACTTGCATCCTTTCTACCTTTACCATGTGTTTGTAATCATTAAACATTTATTCTATAATGGGAAGAAGAAAATTTGACACCAAATGTCACACCAAACACCTTGGAATATACAATTGAATATAGGTTAATCTCAAGCATATCAAATAGAATATGTGAGATGACAAAAAAAACCCTTGGAATATTCAAGAGATGACACCTAGCTAGTCCCCTTCTGACATTTATTAGAAACTAGAACATGGAGAACAAAATGGAAAAGGGTAATTGACAAAACAAATTACTGGGCAACATGAAGATGGGTGAATGCAAATATAGACAAAGAAAGTCTTGCATTGATCAAATAGGTTGCAAACATTTCAAACAAGGATATGGAAGACTACAATTGGGTGATGTTTACACATGCCATGAATTTCTTCAAAGATCACGTGAATTTATAGAAACCGATTCCAAAAAAATAATTCACGAACTTACTCAACAATTTGTTGACACAAGATTTGGTAACCCTTGGCAACTTGCTATCAACAAAATTCATGAAACTTCAAACATAATTATATGCAACTCCAAGTAGGTGAGCCTAGGTGCCACTAGAATTTAAGAACAAAGTGCTAAAATATCCGTCGAATGATAAGGCCCCAAAACCATGACACTTGTACAATAATAAAAAACAATGATGTATTGACAAACGGAGGAGGAACTGAAATTGCAGTATTTACATTAAATTGTGGTTTAATAAATGTGTTAACATGAATATTTGTTTAAAGTATGTGATTTCAAAAGGAAATATTCAATTATGAAGAAAAGAAAGAAAATAGGGTTAAACTTGAACATTGAAATTGCTTGGTTAATATATTCATAATGACTATTGAAACAAATCATTTGAAGACATTAAATCAAAGTAGTAAATGATATCGTAAACAAAGACATGATTCTGTGGCTATTGAAACGCATGTAGTTGTTTTGCATTTGGAGCTGTTTTGGCATCTACTATTGTTCCAAATTCACCATTACCAACCAAGGGGTCCAATCAAAAGCAAGGGTTGTTGTGCTAAAGTTAAATGCAAAATTTGAATGGACCACTACAAGTATGACACCAACTTGTGATGTTTTCAAACATGGGTTATTTTGTGCATTCAATTTAGTTTTATTTTGAGGTTGAAGGGTTTAATCAAAGAAAATAAGGATAAAACTTCTTCATTTGCATCATGTCATGATATCCATTCCGCAACATTCTTGTCGAACACCATCAAATTTGGATTTATAACCATCTATGGAAGAAGAAAAAAAACTGAATAATGTAAATGTAGAGTTCCAAGTAGAGGTTGAATATTAGACATCTATTAACCATTTACAAAATTACATTATATATGGGATAATGGTCAAAATGTTTATCTTGGAGTTTTCAAACAGCTTGCCACAATCACCTAAAGACAATCCATGGCCAATAGTTCCAACAAATAGAAATTTTAGAACATGATTTCATTGATGATACAATTACCTACTAAGATTCCAAGTGCCCAAAAGATAAACAAATCAATCTTTAAAAAAAATGGCCAAGAAATTGTTCAAATGTAGAATATGATCCATATGAAGCACTAGAACTTTACCTACAATAGGGAAATGGACAATTAGCGGAGGCCAATACAATTAGTAGTGAGGTGGAGGAGGAGAACTCTGTAACATGCCAAGATGGTGGAATGGCAAAGTCGAATGAAGAAAAAGAAAGCACAATGTAAAAGACACCATTGCCTAGAAGATGCCATGACATTTGATAAAGAGGAAGGCACAAAATCGTTGACACCAAGGATATAAATGGGCTTTAAAGATGTGAGTAGAACACCCAGAGAAATTAGATTTACTCAGTATGTTCGACATAGAGACAAATAGTACCATTCATATTCGGAAGAAATAACAACATAACACCTATAACAATTTATAATCCAAAATGCATAATTGTGAAAAACTCCATTTGGACGTGAAACTATGTTGATTGGATAGAACAATTTCAAAAGTGAAGGAATTGGGTTTTCTAAACATTAAACATAAATTGAACTACTGAGATAGCATACATTCTGTGATAGTAATGCATTTACATTAATGAGATGCATGTTCATAATTGGCACAAGACGTGGATGGGTATGGAATTGTATCTTGTTTTTTTTTGTAAGGTTAATTTGCTAAGAAATGTTTATGAACATGGGGTGTTCATAACACAAGTGAAATGAACTCAAAGGCATTACTTGTACGGTTTAACGAATTGTTGAAAATAAAAGATGCAATTAAAGGTAGAAAAGTCTCCTTTAATTGGTTGGTTGGGAACAATTATTGGGTCAAGTGTTGACAACCTACATCAAAATACCATAATGCAAATACATATGAAAGGATATTGATAAAGATTTCATGTAAGAATGGAAGTCATGTTTTGATTACGTTTATGGTTATTGACGCACTCCCAAGCTCTTTGATAGACTCAAATGTGAATATGAGGTGAAAACAACAAAAGAATAAGGAGTTAGGGCACGCTCCCTGGTTCGGAACACTTTGGGGGTAAAGGGGCGTGTTGGAGCTTCGGGATGGGGACTAGGGAGTGTGACAAGCAGGTCAATTATTCACATAGGCCTGCATAAACCAAAGAAGTTGGTTAGTGCATTGTTGGAACACTTTTGGTGCATGACGAACCATGAGCAAACACAGATTCACAAAACTCACCGTGACGTGGACTTGGGGGAAGCCACCACCTTCCCCCTTATAGTATTCTCTATGCCTGGCCATGGGTCATGCACCCAAATGTCATTTCATTTCGGGACTCCCAAGTTGGGAGTCTCGAAATTCCCAAAATTGGGACTCTTGCAAATTTGGAAGCCCATAACGTTTTTTGTAGACCTCTGATTGAAGTGAGTTTTAAAATAAAATTTTAACTTTCGTAGGGAGCTTTTCCACGGTATGTGGAACGCCACCTAAACGCAAGTAAATTGGGGCGATTCCCAACTTTTAGTGGTCAGAATCAAATTGATAGTTTGATTCCCGACCCTTCTTTTGGCCATAATTTATGACCCATACCGAAATGGGTCATGCGAGCTCATTTTAGACATCTATGTTCCAAGAGTTGTCCAATGATATAAAAAATTCTTCAATCCAATGATATTTGACTCTTGCAATTTCCTTCTAAAGATTCGGGAGTCCATTGGGACTCTAACTCCCAAAGTGGGAGCTCACTTGGGAGTGTGGGGTTCATTTCCTCACACTCCCTTACACTCCCGAGAGCACAAAATGTGACTCCCAGGCTTCACTCTTGGCCCGGACCTTTGCAAGCCTTTGCCTTGGTCACGAGCCCAAGGCTAGGTTACAAAAATTACTTTTGAAAAGTGGTTGAACATGAAAAAAAAAAACTTTCTACAAGGCGAATCAATGTATGAATGTGTTACATTGTAGTTGTTTGGCGATGGTCATGACATTAGAAAAAATAATGATGAGAAGGCAAGGAACAATTCATTGTAATATCTTGGTGATGTAATCATTTAGAGAGGAACAACTGAAGAAGAAAAGTATGAAGAGTTCTTCACCCTACTGGAAAGCCCAATAAAATTTTATCATCTAGTTGTCATGCAAATACAATGAAAGATTTGATAGAGCAATTTACATATAATTTCAACCCTTGGTTCCTTAATGAAAATAGAACTAGAAAACATATTAATGGAAAGGAAAAATAAAAGTTAGTAAAGGATGTTGAAATTTTTATTTTAAGCGATGGAAAAAAGGAGGAAACCATTGAAAATGAAAGTCTAATCGTGACAAAAGTCAACATCCAAGAATTCAAAGCTAGAGCAATAATGTATTGAAACTAGCGTAAGGGGGACATAACCATGTGCAAAATGTTGAAAATTCAAGTTCAACTAGTTATTGGAGTAGGAAGTAACTAAGTTACTTTCACAAGATTGAATTACTTTCTTTACTTATATTAATTTGGTTATTTGTGGTTTGGTATTTTAGTTAAATACCTTGGTGTTGATGGTTTGGTTTTTTTCTTCATTCCATAGTTGTTACATTTTTCACAAGAAGAAATATTTTCCTTTTCTACCCCCAACACATTACGACTATTGTCCAATTTTATTACATTTCAACTATATTTGGCCACCTTAAGTTTGCAAGTGGTTTGTTGCAAGTGGTTAATGGTTAATATTGTTCATAGTTATTACCTTCACTATGTCATTCATTTATGAATATAATTTGGACCTTATTTAATTTTTTAATAATTTTAAATTATTGACATGAAAATTGAAGTAGCCTTTAAATTTATTTACACCATGCATTATAATGGATTAGTGATTTTTTGACATTTCTTCAACTATCAACATGGTACATGAGTTGAACCATCAATTTTTAATATGTTGAAACCATTATTTAGGAGTTACATTTTACACTTACCATAATTTATTAAAACACATGTAACAATTTAAACCCCACATTTATATTTGAATGAATTAATTATTTTTTAAACATCTCTTCAATTATTAAAGTTGAACCATTCATTTTAATATGTTAAAACCATTACTCACAAATTATAATATATCAAAACATATGCAACTAAAGGTTTTGTAATTATACTTGAATGGTTTAATGAATGTTTTCACATTTCTTGAATGATCCATTTTGAACTTGTTAAACCCATTATTTGAATGTTGCATATTTACTAGTATATATTAAAACACGCATAACAACTTAATGCTTCACATTTATACTTGAATGGGTTAGTGATTTTTTTTTGCATCTTTTGAACTATTAACATTTGCACATGAGTTGAATCATTCATTTTGAATCTTGTTAAATCCACTATTCATGAATTTTATTTTGCACTCAACACAATTTTTTGAAAATGATGTATAAAAACTTGGGAAATCTCACATTTATATTTGAATGGATTAGTGATTATGTCAAAATGTTCATGCATGCAAAATCTAGGATGCATATAGACCTTTAAATTATTTGTTTTCATAATAATTTTTTGTACATTTATGTAAATTATAATGTATGTTTTTCCTCTATTTTGTTTTAAGCATCACTAGCATGGACAAGTTTATCGTTATGAATTTTCATTATGCCACACCAAAAAAACCACAAAAATAATTCCTAATTTTTTCCATTTTTTCTTGGTGTATGAAAAAGAAATCCATGTTAGATATGATGATTTAAAATGTATCAATATTTTGCTCTTATTATTTTATTTTAATCATAAATTATCAAAAAATTTAAGCTTATTTTCTTATAGGTTTACGTTTAAATATTTAAAGCTATATTAAAAAATTTCATATAAAAAAGTGAATGAATTATAAATGATGATAATAATAATGACATCAATGATTTTTTTAATATTTTTATTTTTTCAAAATTTTAATCCTCTTTAAAATCATCCATAAGAAAATTTAGCCATGTTTTGGCTATAAGCCATATGTGGAGGTACAAATTTGTTAAAATATTTTTATATTTTAGCACAAGTTCTCAAACCCATTGTATAATTATATCATTTTTAAAAATATAAAAATGTAAAAAGAATAATTTTTTTTTGGTTGATGTTGATGGCCCTTCTCATGTTTACAAAATGGTGTGCTAGAAATTCGCCACCAAAAAAATAAAATCAGTTACATGATTAATATTTATTTTAAAGTTTCAAAAGAAAGGATAAAATTTATAATGATCCAAATATTAAACTTAAAAGTTTTCAAATAAATTTGATGCTGGAATTGTTTATGTGTTTAATGTTGGAATTATCAAAACTACTTTTAGACTTTTATTCGTTAAGAGTAACCATTTTTTTTTTGAAATTTCTGATTTCAAATTTTTGGCAAATTTTTTGTTGTTTACATTTTTCTAGAATTCACACTATTTTTCCAGTTTTTTCCCAACAAGAATTGCCAAATTAAAAAAGTTCGTACCAAAAAAGAAATGTTAGTTGTTGGGGGGAGGGGTAATATATCTATTTAAACCAAAAAATTCACCAAGTTAAATTCCTATAATTTAAAAAAGGAAAAAAAAATGTTTACATCATTAAATTTTTTGAAAAATATGTTGCAATTTTTTTCAAATTTATGTAATTAATCATTTGTATTAGTGTATGATTCATCTTGCTAAACGAATATGGTTTTAATAATTAAATTGTTACATCAACTATTTAATTAATATTTATTCTTGTGGCCAATTTCTACCAATTTAAAGGGGCAACAATTTTGAAAAAACTTTTTGTCAAATTAAAAATACCAATTGTCAATTTTTAAAATAAAATATAGTAAGTAACCATAATATTGCAAGTTTTAAACAAGTTTCCAATTACACTACTTGTTTATAACCAAATGTGATAATTTTCTTATGGATGATTACCATTTTAGCAACATCACAAAAATAAACAAAAATTTATACCTAATCATATTGCCAAAAAAATAATTCTACAAAAAATGGATATATTTTATGTTTAAAAAAATTAGAAAAGATTTGATGAATGCATTTTCTAATTGACATTGAATTTACAAATATTTTAGGTCAATTTAAGCAAAAATAAATTCTAGATTTATTCATGACATTCAATTTCAAAAGAGAATTACTTTTTAAATTAAGTTTTTATAATTTATAATTATTCTTTTGAATACATTATTGAATAGCTTCAAGATTATGTTTTCATTTATAGCATTTTAATAAAATTTTGAAAAAAAAAAGTTTGAATTTCTTAAACAATTTCATGCCAAACACAATAAACATAAACTTTTTCACCTTTGCTAATGAAGTCTTGAAATGGTTTGGGAGTTAAGACCTTGGTGTATTTCCATGAGGTCTTGGGTTCAATCCTTGGTGGATGTGTGCATTAACATATACATACAAAAGTAATTTAAAAGCATGTACATCATGGTGAATGGTGACAAAACCTTTTTGTTGACAAAATCACCAAAAAATAAATAAAATTTTGTTGTATGATGATGTGGCGCATTATTCCACATATATTGATGTTATAATTTTAAAATTAAAAATTATCCAGTGCAACATGTGAAATTCAAAATTACTAAAAAAACATTTCACTAAAAATGTCCTAATCAACTAGTCTTTTTGCCAAAACCCTACAAGTTGCATATTAATCAATTTTGTCCAATTTTACTAAAAACCTAGTGAATGTGGATAGTGAAAAAGACATATGTAAGTACAATTGACCATGTACTTTCAATATTTTAATTATGATGATTATGAAATTTTTATTATCATTATTAAATCAAATTAAAAAATTTATAGTTTTTTTAGTTTTTTTTATTTTGGAGTTACATAATATGTTTTGCAAAAGTGAACTAATCTACATTACAAATAAAATAAAAGATGTTGAAACTTGAAATCTTTAATATGCCTTTAAATGGGCAAGGCATATGCCATTGCATCTAAATTGGTCATATTTGGATGAGTTGACATGGACAAATGGGTGGTTAAAACACATTTGAATAGGTTTAGATTTGGAATAACCTTCATGTTTTGGAAAAAATGCATGTAATAAATAGTGCCATGTATAGAATTATTAATTGCCATTGTGGTTCAACACAACTTTGTTTTTACTTAATGAATATTTGTTGTTTGCCTCTCAATTGATGTCAGTCCTTTTGTCATGGTGTTCTTATTATGGAGTCCAAGTATATACCATGTATGTTCATGAATGGCATGAGATCCCTCTCATCCAATTTGAAAATTTGTGGTATGATCTTCCCATTAAATCCACCAACCTTGACAAAATTAAGATTGTTGATTATGATTTCACATTGATTTATATTTTATTTACATATTTCTTGGATTTATTTGGATGGATTTTGAATCTTCACAATATGAACATGCTTTTAAGTTGCCAGTTTGGGAAATATTGTTGTCTCTTGATTGGTGAAATATGGGTAAGTGATGTTAGTGAAGCCCTAAACCCTAAGTAATATCCTACATAATATCCTAGCCCATGTATTGTGGTCCAAGGTACCTTTGCAATTATTGGATGATTATTTACTACCCTAATACCTCTAAAATTATGTTAGTCCTCTTGTCGTGGTGTTTTTGCTATGGAGTTGTGATATATATGTGGTATGTTCACATTGAGGATGTGTTAGATCCCTTTCATCGAAAATTTGAAGTTCAATGATTTTCCATTGAAATTGCCAACTTTTCAACATAATTAAGACTTTTCAATAACCTAACTTTGATCTAGATTATGTTTCCATATTTCTTGGATTCATTTAGATGGATTTATTCCTTCACAATATGAACATGCGTTTAGGTTGCCGATTTGGCAAATGTTGTCGTTTCTTAATTGGTCATAGTTGGGTTAGTGATGTTAATGAAGCCCTAAACCTTAAGCAATATCAATCCTATAGAATAACCCAGCCCACATATTGTGGTCCAAGGTACCTTTGCAATTATTGGATGATTATTTGCTGCCCTAATACCTCTGAAATGATGTTAGTCCTTTTGTCATGGTGTTTTTGCTATGGAGTTACGGAATATATGTAATATGGAATATGTTTGGGCTCAGATCCCTCACATTGGGGCAGATTCTAATTGCATATTTAAAGATTCATTTGGATGGAGTTTTAAAGGTTAAATGTTGTATGGGCTTTTATATTGGCAACTTGGCAAATGTTGTTCCATCTTAATTGGTTACATCTCGATGAATGGAATTATTGAAGCCCTAAACCCTATGCAATACCATTTAGAATAACTTGGCCTTCATGTGGTGGTTCAAGGTCAATGGCTTTTATTGGATGAGTAATTTTCTACCCTAATACCTGCCAATTATTTTTTGTCCTTTTGTTGTGTTGTTTCTACCATGGAATTGCAATATATGTGGTTTATGTGGATGATTGGCCTCAAATGCCTCTCACCCAACCCAATCATTTGGTTGTTGGTTTTCCCATTAAATCCGCCGACCTTGATAGAATTAGGACTATTGATTAGGAATTGGTAATGATCTAGATTATGTTTGCATGTTCATCCATCCATTTAAAAGGGGACTAAAACTTGAAATGTTTAATATGTAATAAATTTTAGATATTTCCATGGAATTGTGGTTCACAATACATTTGTTTATATTGGATGAGCATCTGCTGCCCTTTTATGTGTCAATAGATTTCAGTTCTCTTCTCATGGTCTACTTGCAATGGAGTTATAGTATATATATCAATAGCTTTATGAGTGGCTTCAAATCCCTTTCCTCTAAACCAGATAATTGTCTTTTTAGGTTTTACAACAATTGGTTATTGACTAAAAATTAAACTTGTTTAACTTACATGCTTAGGACTGTTGAATGTGATCCCATAATAATGATCATTATGGTTGGATTTGCATTGATCCATTTACAAGGATGCTACCATTTGAAATGATATGGGTGAATGTAGATATGGGTGAATGGACATGGACAAATTAGTGGTCATAATATACCATGGCAATGTTCAAGTCGGTCTATGTAAGCCTTAACCCCTTAGGATAGTTTGAACTCTATCTTATTGATGATGGCCTTTATTTTGCAATTTAGATATGGCAAATAAGATGCTTGAAGAATGTTTGTTATCTTTACAATACTTTGGGTCTTGGGGCTAGTGTGATGTGTATTGGGCGCTTTTTAATGTCATATACTTTTGGGGTTGAGATTATTGTAATGAATTGCATTGGAGTGGGCATGGGTTTCAAATGTAGCCACATGCTCCACATGTTGCAAAAGGGCTTAGATGAATCCATGTTTCAAGTCTTATTGCATTTACAGGTAGTAACATGCATATTGGTGGCAATGGGAGCACTTTAAATGGAAAAGGGGGTGTTAAAATTATGTAAAACCAACCAAATGTAAGGAGTGCATTATGTACCAAAAAAAAGAAAAAAAGTCAACAAAAAGTGGCAGCCTATCACCACTAGGTGAAAGATGTTATGGTGCATGGGCACACTCCCAAAAGGACTCACATGCCCACAAATGAAAGAGGTGAGATCACCCACCCAAAAGGGGTAGGTAGTCAAGGATGTTGCATATCGACATCTTGACCTAACTATACGACACATGAAATGCCACACAAGGAAGCAATTGGATGCAATTTATGAAGGGCTTGAACAATAGTTTTACTGTGACCCACCTTAAGGCCAAAGATTATGGAGATTTACTTGACTAAACATTTCAAATCCATGAAGGCAACATGGAAATCCCAATGAGTAATGAAAGTGGAGAATTCATGACCGGAAAATTGTCCTAAAAAGTGTTGTAAATCATTGGTGACCTGTTGGAAGACCCCGATTGCCGTTATGGAAAACTCACACATGGTAAAAGTCTAAGCAATGGAACAAAATCCCATGGCACTTGGAAGGATGTCACTTAGATAGTGCATGGATTTGGAGGTAACATGTTAAATTTTCCTAGCACAAGTTGGTTTCATGAACGAGTGGGGCAATAAGTGGGATTGCATGTGGCCAGTTTGAAAATGCATGTGTTGGAGATTGTAATAATTCATTGTAAGTTGATTTTTGGTTTACATGTATGTAGGGATGCAACTAGTCTGATGAGGATGATGATGAAAAGGGCATGAACATATCATTTCATGTGTTATCTAGGCACACAACACCCATAGTGAATTAATGTCAATTGGATCATTGGGTTTAAGATGTTATAGTGGGATGTTAGTGGGTTGTTAATGGGATATTGGTCGCCAAATTAGATGGTGGTGACATCTTAGTCATTTGTGAATTGGTGATGTGGTACATAAAATTTAGATCACAATTTTGGTGTTGTGAAATTGTCTTGAAAAATGATTTCCCATTTTTTGTGGCATTAAGGGTGTGGGTGCAACTATCAATTTAGGTGACGAAGATGAGGTTGATGGGGACATGAACATGATAGATGGTGAACCAACTAATGACAAAAATATCATGGTGATCATTTGTCTTTTTGGTTGGTGGGTGGGATTGCAATGTAGTGACATATGAAGTGTGCAAGGGTAAGTGATTAACATAATCATTGGTGGCATTTTGAGATGCAAACTTGTTGCCAAATTATTAGTTACACATAGTTCATAAGGTTGGGCTTTTATTGGTATGTTATTAGGGGTAGTAGTTGTGTTAAAAAACCATGTTTAGCCATGCTTACACATGGTAGTTGGGTGCAAATTCTTTAAGGTGTACCAAAATCTTATCACAATGTCACCCTTTTATGTCTTTTACCTATTCATTTTTTACCACGTAAAAACACATTTATGGATGATTATGATGGAATCTAAAATTGTAATAGTCTAAAATATAATCCTTCTAAAATTTTTGACAACTTTTGATTCATTATTTTTTATGGGGATCAAAATATAGGGTGAAAAAGGAATGGATGAAAACACATTACGGTGACCCCCTTTAGTGCATTATTGGGTCTAGTATTATAATACATACAATATAATTGTTCCAAAAGCATGATACATTTAATTTTGGGTATCAATTTTTTTTTTGGGCCTTAGAATAATTATTTTCACAAAACTAATGTTATGTTATTTTATTTTATTTTAAAAATAATTATTTATATTGAAGGATGCATGAATATATTTATAGTGTACATTGGTATAATAGGGCCATAGTTTCATTTTGACTACACTAACTTTAGGGCTTCATTAGTCATTAAAATAATTAATTTAATGAAATAAAAAATGGCCCATCTAACTATGCTTGTCATATTCTATGTGGATGTGATTACTTGTCAAATTTTCAATTTACCACAAATTTATCGCATCCTTGCTAAAAAAATTCATTTTTTGAGATGAAAATTTTCAAATTGATCACATGATGTTTAAACATGGTTCAATATACCTTCAACTTTCATAAAGACTACAAATCATTTAAATTCTTTTTGGAGTATATTCGTGTTTTTAAGTACATAGGTACATTACATTCGTTTCCACAAATATATTCTAGTCTCCCACTTTATAAAATGAAACAAAATAATTTATTTTTTAATCTCTTGCCTAGATTATATTCTAACATAATATGCAAAAATATTGTGAGAATCTTTCAAAATTTTGAGGTGGGATACATTCAAACATGCACATCCTTGGAAAGTAGTACAATGTGACACCCAAGGGGGGTCACCGTAGCGTGCCTTCACTTGATTGCAATAAGGACTAGGCCCTTTTCGTCGTGTGTGGTACACCTCAAATTATTTTCACCTAGTTCAATTTGTTGTGTTTTTTTTGTATAGGCTATTAAAGGCAACACAAGAACTAAAAAAAAAACAAGGGGGTGATTGCTACCACACACCATCTACTAGAAAACAAGTGGAAGAGTGTTTTGGAGGCCAAACCAAAGGCCATGGGAACCAAAGTGGAGTCCATGGACTTTAAGATGGAATCCACACCAAACTCCTTGTTACACATCAAGGAATTGTTATTAAAAAATGTTGACAGTGGGGTCAAAACATGGTTGGGGTATTCAAAAGGACTGTCTCATTTTATATTCATTGGACCCCTTCACTTAAACATGTTGTTGAAACTTAATGACACATTCATATTGACAATTTGATTTTATTCATAGATAGATACATTACAAAGGTACTATTCTATGCATAAAATGTCAAATTTGAACAAGTTTAAGGATTCCTACCAAGTCCTTGCATTACTAAAAATTCAGGTTTTGTGCCACTACACAATTCCACTCAAATCCAATTTTAGTGGAATGGGATTTGTGCCATTCCACCATACATTGACTATAATGAACAAGAATGTGACAACGCCACCTTCTTGACTACCTAAGTGGAATGGGATTCATGGGCCATTCCACTATATAATGGTTGTACTGAAAGGGAATATGAGAATGCCACCTTTTTTTATTGTTTTTTAGTGGAATGGGATTTGTGCAATTCCACCATACATTAATGCAAATGGAATGTAACCATGACAATGCCACCTTCTTGACTATTGCCTAGGTGGAATTGAAAATGTTCCATTCCACCATAAATTGACACAAGTGGAGGGCCATTATGCCAATGCCCTCTTCTTGAATACCTAAATGGAAGGTGAATGGATATGTTCATGATTGATTGTGCAATTTATAGGGAAATTTTAAAAGACTAGTTGAACTTATTTATTTTGCTTTTATGTATATCACTAACCTACAACATAACAATGGATGGAACTAAAACACAACCCACCCATCTTGAGTGCATGTGTGGGCATCTACATGCAAAGTATAACATGGAATGTGCACTATGTCCAATTTCACCTATTGACCTTGGATAACCATGTGTAGTTTATTTAAAGGTGCATTTGCAATATATAACACAAACACATGGTCATTAATCTCCATGAGCAAGATTGATCATTTTGGCATATGTCACTTCATAGTTTTTCAATGAAATGTGTTCATTCACATAACAAGGTGGTCCATACATTACCTTCACTAAGGTGACAATTTGCTTCAATCACCAAACATTATGTCATTCATTTCATATTGTAAATTGGCCTATGTATCACTAAATCATGGTCACTTTGACCATCTTGTTTCTTAAACTAGGGCCATGATGTACCTCCCATGATTTGAAGGAATAATTTTTTGATTTCATCGATGTTCACTGCCAAGCCACTAACCTTCACCTCCATGTTATCCCACATAGTCTAGTCCATAATAAAACATTGAGACTTGTTGGTTTTGGATTACACCCTTGGTTTTTTCTTTTTTCTAGGATGGTTACCTACCACAGATAGATCAAGATACAAGCTTCCAATCACAAATATTGGCCAATATATATAACACATCTAAATATATGGTAGTGACTTATAATGTCATCCATGTGTTCAAATCATTATATTTTCATTCAAATAATATCATTCAAGATCATTATTTGTGACATGCTTTTCATCATGCAATCACACCTAGCCTATTTCATTCAAGCTTGTGTTAAACACGTGTGTTTATTTAAAAAATGTATATTAATTTTGTTGATCCATTTCATTGTATAGTTATACCATTAATGATGCACTCCCAAGTCCTGGGTTGAACCCACTTGAAGGTCCAACAATGTGTAGTTGCAGAAAAGTGGGACTTGAGGGGCGCTCCCGACTTCCAGCACTAAAGAGGGGTAGAGGGGCGTGGTAGAAGTCCCGGGATTAAACTAGGAAGATGGACTAGTAGATCAAGCACGAATCTGCATCCAAAACCAACCACAAGAGGGTTAGTTCACATTTGGGAACACCCTTGGGTGTTGGGACAAGCCACGGGCACTTTGGACTCCTTGATTCACCACGGCCCGGACTCGGGGGAAGCCACCACCTTCCCCCTTATAGTATTCCCTGCAGCTATCCGCCGAGGCTACATCCAAATGGCCTTTTTTCCCAAGACTCCCAAGTGGGAGTCCCAAAACTGTCCTGGGAATTTGGACGGCCACAGCTCCTCGCCCCGAGCTCGGATCGGGACAAGTCCTGAACCAAAGTTGTAGCTCTTGTCAAGAGATTTTCAACGCCATGTTGCACTCTTTGAGGCGACGTCGGGAAGAGGTCGATTCCCGACTTTTAGTGGTCGGGAGTCAAACTGCCAGTTTGACTCCCGACCCTTCTTTTGTCCATAACTTGGGCTGCAGATGTCCAAATGGGCAATGCGAGGCCATTTTGGACATCTACTCTTCAAGAACTTTTCAATGACAAAAAGAATGCACCAAGGCGAGGAGATTTGACCCCTCAAATCTTCTTCTGAGTTTTCGGGAGTCCGGGAGGACTCCAAGTCTCCACTTTTGGGAGTGGGAGTTGCATTCTCCCACTTTGCCCAAAGTGGGGTTGCGACAATTAAACTATAATTTTTAGATCATCATTGAGGTGTGGAGTACTAATAATTGCAACCATTATAAGTTCCATTACAAGGTCACCCACTTGTCATTCGACTTGTTATGATTAAATTTCCATTCACATTAAGTTTCATTGGTGTCTTCTCCTAATAACTTAAATCAATTTGATGTGATGTGTCACTTACATGCATTTTTGGAATAAGGTGCAATGGTGCTAATTTTTCTTAGCCCCTTTGCTTTTAGTTGCCTCCTCCTCCCCCTCCCTCTCCTCATTCAATCATGGTTTATATACACTAACCCCTATAAAATACAACACATTTTGCCCAAATACCTATGTCATTATAGCCAATTCAATCACTAAGATCTATGCCATTAGGGTTGGTTTAATTAATGTTTATGTCATTGGTGGCCTATGTCATTCAACACATGCCACATAATATCATTAGTGGTCTATATCACTCATTAGGACTTGGGTTTATCACAATGACATATGTCACTAAAGAGTCATATGTCATTAGTCACTACGCCATGAAGGCCTATGTCATTAAGGTTTGTTTCAATTTGAATGTGGTGTACTATGTCACTAAGACATATGCCACTAAGGCTCGTGTTAAAGCCTACGTCACTCAAGTTTATAATATCACTAAGGTTGTTGTCACTTTGTTTGATGTAAATGCCATTAGGGCTTCTATATATGTGTGAATTAGGCTTATTTCATTGGGTTTTATGTCATTTAAAACATTTTTTTGTCACTAGGGCTTGCATTACTTGGACTTGATGTTAATTTATGCTTAAATCATCTACCATAGTGATTGTATTTTAAAGTTTGCTAAAACCATTTAATTAAAACATGCACATGAACATTATGAAAAAAATGGGTGTTTTGCAATTGGCCTTGTAATTCAATTTTTGAGTTGCAAAAGACACTTGCAATTCACTACATTTATATGTTGCGAGTGCTAACGGACAAGTTGCATGAGTTATAAAGTTGCAATTCATCATATATATAGTGTAACACATTGCAACTCAATTGCAATTATATCAAAACAACTCATTTTCAACTATTATGCAACTCCATTATAATTGCACCCATGGTGTCGTGTTGATGTCATTGATTATCATCCATCTATTAAAATTTGACACGACCTTATGAAAAAAATTTGACATAAAAATTATTTATTTTTCAAAATATTGATCTCCATTTTTCATTACGATTATCAATGATGGTCCAAAATTATGGCACATTGCATAATAAAAAAATTGCCACATGGCATATTAATTATATTTTGGAATAAATAAACAAACATAAATATCTATTTTAGTAACTAGGTAGGTCGTACATAACCATAGGTAGGTAGGTTCGTAGGTTTTTAAACCTACATACCTACATATTTACCTAGGACCTACCTACCTACTTGGGGTCATAAGTAGGTAGAAAAACAGAAGAATAGCCATGAAATTTCTTTTTGAACTTTATGTTTTGCCTTTAAGTTAAATTTTTTTGAGCTCATTCCAAAATGGCATTTGTACTTTAATGTGGGAATATGAGAGAACAAGCCTTTCTTACATAGTTTGTAACATGGGATTTAAAAACAAAGCATATGGGTTAAATATTTTATTTGTTCTTTAGTTGCAAATTAAGTTGTAATTAAGTTGTAACTATAACACTTAAGTGCTCAGGGCAAATTAGATCCAAGGAGAGGGCTTTATCGTTTCTAGTGTCCAAACAAAATTTGAAGCCTTCCTATTGCCACCTGTGGAGCACTAAAAATCATTAAAAATGGAATAGAATTGAGAAAGTTATGGCCCCCCAAATTACAAGGGGTCAAAAATTCAAAATAACAAACCACCAAATGCTACAAAGCCCAGTTCCCAAACACCTAACAAAATATTTGTGTATTGCTTTAGTGCTATTAGAGTTTCAAAAATGATTTGTAAAACTTCAAGTGGTGCTCCTATAACACTTTAAATCATTTAAAATGAATAATAAATAAGAAAGTTATGAAGTTTGAAAGTAGGAGGAGTCCAAAGAAGAAGAAAAAGAAAAAAAGAAATGTGTTTTATAAGTTGGAAAGATTATTTCTCTTCTTGTTATATTTTCATTATTCCTTTTCCTAATACATTTCAAAAATGATTTGTAAAGCTTGAGGTAGTGCACCTATAACATTTCAAATCATTCAAAATGAAACACATATGATGAAGATATAAATAATTTATGAACATGTATTCTTATTTAGTTATAAATGGTTGTATTATAGTCATAACATAGTTGAATAGTAGTACTTTAATAGTGGCGCACTAATGGCTAAGTTAATTGTATTAATGGGAATCATAATAAAAAAACTAGTTGCAAATGTATTCCATAATGGGTGGTGGAAATGTGGACACATGGCACAATCGCATGTATACATTGCACATAATTACGACATAGTTATTGCTTTAGTGGCACATTTACAACAATTTTAAAATAGTTGCCACATGCAACTATAATGCAACTTCTTATAAAATCAAACATGGTTGACTACACACGTATGTACAATGTGTATAAATTATTGTATAAAAGACAAAGACCCATTTTCAGCTCATTTGTAACTGTAATACAACTAATTGATTTTTGATGTGGCAATTTATTTATTAGTACATCGTATTTTGAAGGGGATAGTTGCACACTAGTTGTAATACCTAGTGGATGCACAATAGTTGTATATGAATTGTTATTTTAGTTTTAGTTGCAGGGTAGTGTGGTTTTAACGAACACGATTTCTCATAGTATTTGAAGGTTTGAGATATGGTACCTATGTTGTTGGCTTTTGCACATCCTTGTCCTTTTCCTCCACCTCATGTGCAACTCCTTCAAGTTCTTATTAATCACAATATAATGACTTGTTTCATGATTGCCCACAACAAAAGAGGTCATATTCGGTTACTTGGGATGAAGATTCACCTCTTATCCTAACAACTTTGTATTATTTATGGGATTGTGACAATAAGATAATAATTTATAAGATACAACACCCAACTTAAATGATACGTGTAACTCCATGAAGTAGGTTAATGGTGTGCATCCCAAATGTTATCAGTTCCCATAATTGGACATGAATAACTCACACACACATTCATTTTTTCTATTGGCATTTGGAGTCCTCCAATAATGAACACTTGCATATAGGTAAACCAAGCTACTTGTAAGAAAACACATAAATCTTATGCATATTTATTAATGGTTTGTTCACAAGCATGCATGCCTTAATTTTGAACTAATGCATTTATGCAAAGACATGCATTCAGTGCCCACCCCCATAAACAACAATGTTGGGCTAAATACATTTTTGTACATGGTGATAAATTAGACCTAAAAATTACATCCGAATTTAAGCGAATAAAATTTTTCACCTCAAAAAAAATGGGAAAACAACAACGTTTGTTCATTTGTAACTTGTAAGAGGTTGAAAACTTTGCAAGACTTTTGTTTCATAACTCTTTCAAGCATATTATCTTTCATGTACACATAATGGAATTAAATAGTTCATTTCACCTTCAAAATCAAAGTTGAAAACAATGACAACAATGTTGTATTTCCTCATCCAAATATAAGTTTTTGAACCAAAAAAAATGAGTAATCATTTTTCCACATTTTTTTGTTGCCACATTTTTGCATAGAATTCAAACAAGCTACATCCAACAAATAAATATGAATCCCATCCATTTTCAATGGTTTGGATAGTTGTTCAAACATACATGTCCTAATTTTCAAGTGCATCTATGCTAACACACATTCAACACCTCCATGACAATAAGAAAGTTGGATTTCACACATTTGTATGTGGTCAAAAATCAAAAAATGACTTAGAGTACTAACCAATGCTCACATGGCACGATTTTTAATAACCTCAATTTGTTTTGCCTATGAAGTAATAAGCCTTCTCATATTCTCCCATTGCTTTTCTAAACAATTTGAAGACCTTGCCCCCCTTGACTCCAACGATAGTTTCAAGGAATGTCATTTATTCTTCAAATAGATGTTCATTTGCACTTTAAATTCCTTGTATGCCAAGTCATAACCAACATAGTCCCAATTGTCATCTAGCCTACCTTTGACCTTGTTCATCAATGCATGAGGTTGTGCATTGATGTTGTCCACACTTGGGTTTAAAACAAAACAATACCCACGCAACATGTTTATCCAAATATTGCAATGAGGGGTTTTAGGCTTTCTTGATGACTCACAAGTGACAAAAAAAGGTTTCTACCCCTTAGACTTTTTGATGATAGCTTGTCTATGGGCATTATTCATAATGTTCATGTAAGCTTTATGTAGAACAACTGCATGCTCCTTATTGTTCATCCCCACAATTATAACATCATCCTGCCCAAATACATCTTCTAACTTCAAAACACTTTGAAACCTTAAATTGAACTAATGTGTGTTATTCAAATGGACATGTGGTTCTATTCTAGCCATTCCAAATGGTTTAGACATATTTGGCATTGCCCCTTATCCTTGTTGTTGTATGTGTTGTCCATTTAACATTAACAAGCCTCCTCCTAATTGTCCAATTTGGTTCACCCCCAAAGATGCCAATGTTTGCCATGCTTACATTGCTTACATTTGTTGTAATGGATTCCATTACCCCATGTTCAAGCCTAGAAAACCCACCATTCCAATTTGCAATCAGATTACATTCCAGCTAAATATGTTTCCCATACTCCCACCTTAGACATTATTAAAACTAGGTACTTGACATGATTGCACATTCATAACAGAATTGGGTAATGTTGCCATTTCATTCACTCCTTGAAACTTTGTACAAGATAGGTTGAATGTAGGTGGGATTGAGTTAGGTTTAAATAAACATGGTTTCAATAAAATATATGTTGACAAATTATGTGCTTGCTTTTGAGTTGCACCAATAAAATCTCCATTTTCATTATCATCACCTACTGGTGATGATTGATTTTCATGTGCCCCATCTTCAAAGTTGTCAAGGGCATTATTCCAAATTTTCTTGTTGTCATCTTACAATGTAAAGGCTTTGACTATGGGCTTTGACATTATACTCTATACTCTTCATAAAGGATTTTCGCAAGTTCCAAGGCTTTGGGAGTTTAAATTTATGCACAACAAAACAAAAACCAGTAGATGTATATTTTTACATGTACTTATTAAAAGTTAGTTCCATGAAGTACCCACATTTATAAAAAAAAATATTAACAAATGCACATAAATGAAGCAATGTTTTCTACTTCAACAATTTGTAAACCAAGATTGCCTAGTAAAAGACATTCAAAAACCAAATAGCCACAAAATCCGTAAAAGAAAGAATGTTAATGTTACTAAATTCTATAGATCATATTCACAAAATCTTAGGAAGGTGCCTACACCCCTAGAACTAGATTTTTGAGTTTAAAAATGAAATGAGCTTATTGCACCATGTTACCTCCCACTTTTGGCACCCTATGTTTAATCAAATCTTTAAATTGCCCTTGCAACATATTATAGGACAATTTACTTGGTGTAATTATGGGTTGAAGGGTGAATGCACGGTATAGTGGTTCAAAAGCAACAAAAAATACAATCCTTATAAGTCCATACAAGATTTTTAGAATGGTTCAAATGGACACGGTTGTTTCTTTAAAAAATAGTAGTATTTTAATATGGAATCTAATGTTTGGAGTTGAAACAAATGATCTAGTATTTAATGTAGTTGATGTCATTTTTTGATTTGAAAGTTCCAAAAGAAAAACCCATAAAGTCCAAAAAAATAATGCCCTATCTAAAATTTTCAAAAAATATGTTTTTGGGACAAAAAATTTGAAAAACAAACAAAAATTGCAACTCATATGGACTTATGAAAATATGGTCAAATTTTAACCATTCAAAAGTCCCTAACTATTAAACCATTAAGGTTTTCAAAGAAAGATTCTTCACATGAGTTTATCGTCTTGTATTACATTATATATTGAGTCCCAATAACAAATTTGGAATGTGAACCAATATCATTTTTTCCATTTTGTGATGTTCCAATCAAATGACGAGTCCATATTTTTCGACTTCAAAAGTCCATTACAACTAACAAACAATTTTTTTATCAATAAATAATCACATGATTCTTTTCATATTGAAGTTTTTAATAATTTAAATCCAAGTTCCAATTAGTAGATAAGGATATATTAAGTACCACAAGCGTTTGAATAAAAGGTACCCAAGGGAAAAACACCGTTTTGTCACAAAAGTGAGCCATTGTAGCTTGCATGTACCCTAAAGTGTTTTGAAGCTAAATTTGCCAACAAAATTTCAACTTTGTAAATAAACTCTTATTTGAATGAAATTTTGTTGTTAATAACAAATACCAAGTTATTGCCTTCATTTGAACAACTTTATGTATAACTATTGATGAGGTAAGATAATTTGACAATTCAAATTTTTTGTCCATTGACACATATACTTTGTAAAATATAGGTATGTTCATGGCCTTTTGCATGCCACGACCATGTGCATGAACCATGAGAATCTATCCAACTTTCACAAACTGTTATCAACATACACATCAAGAGAAAGTTGACAACATAATTTCAATAGATAGAGAGTTTACAAATGAATTTCAATAAACAAAAAGTTTACAAAAGAATTTCAATGGACATAGAGCTAATGGCCAACTAATAGATGGATACTTTAATGAAACAAATAAGTAAATTCGTCTTGTAAAACTTGAATATGATTGACCTTTATTCAATCCTCCTCTCATAACAAAAAAACAAAAGAATGTAACCTAAATTGGCTGTAACATGAAAGTGGGTCTCCACACAGTGTGAACACTCGGGCCTTGAGGGTGTGCTTTGGTATAATTAGCCGTCCTGATCTTGGCGGTGAATGTTTTCTCCATGACGGCTGCATGGTTGTGCATGGGACGTTTGTGTGAGAGGGTGTGCAGGAGTGAAGGCGGCGCAAATGATGAGGAGGAGTGGAGCTACATTGATGCGCCGAAAGGTGGAAAGGGAGGAAGAGGCTTGATGGAAAAGCTTAATGTAGAACAAAACGGTAGAACGCTTGGGTGTGACGGAGTTTTTGGGGAGAAGAAGAAGCTCGGTGAAGGGAAGTGTGAGATTTTTTTTTTACCAGGAAGACTAGAGAGCTCTGGGGGAGATAGAGGAGGAAATGATTTATGGGAGCATAGAGTAGCTTGGCAGAAGGTTAGAACTTTCCGCTGCGCCTGACAATCGGTCAAGTTACTGCAAAAGAATTGGAGAGAGAGGGAGAGTAGACGGCACTAGGAATCTAGTGTTTCAGTGAACATCTGATGCGGAAGTGAACTTGTGTTTTCGGGGATGTACATACTCTGCAAATGTAATGAAAGAATTTCCTGACTGGCGTCTGTGTGATTGGACAAAACCTGATCTGTTGTTATGTAGAATGCAAGGCATTTGTATGTCTCTGGGTCTTATGATGTTCATCTAAAAGAATGAGTAGGCAGGAGGAGTGCTGTGTAAGATCGAAGGTCTGAATCGTATGTAAGCATTACAGGAGAACATGGGCGTCTAGGTTCGTTGAGGGCAGCCAGTGTGTTGTGTGTTTTCGGACCCTCTCTTTTTGGTATCAGAGCATGGTTCCGTGTTTCCAACCTTGGTAGAACCTGTAGGTGTTTAGATAGAATGATAGTTGAAAATCATGTCTTCGTCCAGTGATGAGGGGATTCGTGTGGAGCAGATGACTCAGGAAATTCGTGAGCAATAGCTTGTTAGTAGATTTGATTTCCTTACTGTTCAAAACGGACCACAGAGAGGAGCAATGATTTTGCGTTTTCTAGGCTTTGGAGTGGTAAGACTTGTAGGGATAAATCCTGACGAAGCCCGTGTAGGAGACATTGCTGTAGAAGTAGCTCATAGTGGTTTCTACACTCGTGCATGAGTCTGGTTAAAGGTAATCAATGGAGCAAGGGGGTGGGCATCGACCTCAGACTTACAGGCCAACTTTTACTTCACCTCCTACCTTGCGTAGAGTTACTCCTGCATATGCTGAGAGACAACGTGCAGTGTCGAAGCTAGGGGATATTTGGATTCCTAAGTCGGCAGTGTCACCTAACCATTTTGTGAGATTGTACATCCTTGGTGTGGAGGATTTATTTCAAGAAGGAGATCGTTTGCTTCGGGTGGAGCATGGTGGATCAAGATCCCGCCTCATTAGCTGGAAAGTGTGGCGAAGCAAGGAAGGAGAATTGAGATTCCAGTAAGAGTCTACGGATGAGCAGAACTTCACCATTGTTCCATCCAATATTGCGCCTCTGGAACCGATAGTCGAGGGTGCTCAGTCCAAGTTTGATGGATGATTCGGACAACATCTATTTTTCAAGAATCAGAACTATGTTGCAGTAGCTAAGTTTCTGATTAATTTTGTTTGCATCTGTTTTGAATTGAAGAACTGTGTGTAGAAGAGTGCTGCATTTTTGTTGTGTTGCTGAACTTCTGTGAAGATGACGAGTCCTCAGGGAATGGATGAGTTATTTTTGGGACGAGATCATGAAGATGTGAATGATTGGGCGGAGTGACTTACCATGGCTGCCGAAGTGCGCGATCTCACTGCTGATAAGCTATTCAAGATTGCCAAGCTGAATTTGCGAGGTCGAGCCAAGGAGTGGTTTAAGAGGTTGTAACCGGTGCCATCCGACTGGATTGAATTACGAACACTGATGGTGCAGAAGTACGGGAACATAGATGCTGATGACATCCAAATGAGGATGGACACCATCAAGCAAGAACCCAAAGAAAGGGTTTAGAAATATTTTGAACGCCTAGAAAAATTGTTTCGGAAGGGCAAGATACAGGACGTGGAGCAGAAGAGGAGGTTCCTAGCCAAATTAAGGCCAAAGATCTGAAAGCTCTGCGTGGTGAGGACGTTTGCAGATATCGAAGAATTGGTTAGAGCTGCAACGGAGGTAGAGAGAGTTCTGGGTGAACTCGGGGAAACACCGTATGAGTCTCTTCCAGAGGAACAAGAAGAAGAGACGTCGGAGAGCAATGTAGAGAAGTAGGTTGCTGCGTTGAACAACACGATCATCCATTTATTCAAGGGGAATTCGCATGATCCAAAATCATCATCCTCTTCCGCTATCTTTGGAGCATGTCAGCTCTGTAAAGGTGGGGACCATATGGTCACTGCCTGTTTAAGGCTAAATGAAGCACGACCAAAATGTGCAAAGTGCAATATGCCACATAGGACAGAGAACTATGGAATCAAATGTACCTTCTATGCAGGACTGGGGCACTCTGAAGACAAATGCTGAAAGAAGCCCAAAGATGGGAAATCGACAGCTGGAGTTGTGAATTTCTTAGAAGTGTTGCTTAATGATGGAGCGACGATCAAGTAGCAGCTTAACAAGCTGTGTGGGAATGAAAATTTGTTTTCTTACACCCGAATGCCAAGGAGAAGGACTCTTGTTGATGTAGCACCAGGAGGGGTTGCGCCAATCCCTGAAGCTGAAAGGGAGGGAGTTAGAGCGAACAGGGACGCTTCTGTGAGGTCCAAAATTTTGTCACATTTCATAAAAGGAAAGATTCCCCTATCTCCCATGGAAACCATTCTCATGATTCCTGGAGAGTTGGAGCACCTTGAGAGCTTGGTAAAGCTGGCAAGGAG
>Ga0116231_10000825_pt1 | contig 58875 bp, 48 predicted proteins | sample S1TSphgellanicum_2_FD_89695 | JGI IMG/M metagenome (GOLD analysis project Ga0116231, IMG submission 89695) | Host-associated microbial communities from peat moss isolated from Minnesota, USA - S1T2_Fd - Sphagnum magellanicum MG | ecosystem: Host-associated > Plants > Peat moss > Unclassified...
AACTCTAAAAAGGGGTAGAGGGTCGAGTTGGGAGCCCAGGGATTAGACTAGGAAGAGGGACTAGCTTAGCTCGTGTGAATCTGCATCCAAAAACCAACCAAAACGGGTTAATTTAGCATTCGGGACACCCTTGGGTGTTGGGACTTGCCACGGGCACTTGGACACACAAGACTCACCACGGCCCGGACTCAGGGGAAGCCACCACCTTCCCCCATATAGTATTCTATGCGGCTGGTCACGGAGGCTACATCCGAATGCCACATTTTGTTGGGACTCCCGAAATGGAGTCCCGAAAGTGTCCCGGCTAGACTCCTGAAACTTTGAACGGCCATAGCTCCTCGCCCCGAACTCAGATCGAGACGAGTCCTAAATCAATGTTGTAGTTCTCGTCGAGAGCTTTCCAACGCCGTGTCGCACTCTTCAAGGCGACGTTGGGAAGAGGTCGATTCCCGACTTTTAGTGGTCGGGAGTCAAACTGGCAGTTTGACTCCCGGCCCTTCTTTTGCCCATAACTTGAGCTGCAGATGTCCGAATTTCCAATGCGAGGCCATTTTCGATATCTACGTTTCAAGACCTTTCCAATGACACCAAGAACACCCCAATGCAAGGTGTTTTGGGCCTTGCCGTCGAGCTCTGAACATTCGGGAGTCCCGGAAGACTCTCAACCTCCAACTTTTCCAAGTGTTGGGCTTCACCCCACACTTGGCCAAAGTGGGGTTGCGACAGTTAAGGGTATTTGTGCAATTGAAAAGCTTAAAAAAGTCATAAGCACATTCCATTCCAACTATTCCTCCTATCTTGGAGAAAAACATTTCACAAGAATCTGAACTAGTCAAGTGCAAAGGTACTATTAATTTAGGGTATCAATCTCTGAAATGCTTGATCAATAAAACAGCAAAATCGCAAGACATTTGAATATCCAAAAAAAACTATTGGCTCACAAAAGAATGTGATATTTACCTTTTTAGGGTTCCTAATGATTGCATGATCTCCATGCTTCAACCATAATTTCCAAAGACAGAAAAAGAATGACATTTTTGAAGCCAAAACAATTATGTTTCGCAAACTCAAAGCCATTGAAAAAAATATACTAATGTAATCTACACATATTCTCGAATACAATTCAATACATAGTGTCCTTTCTTGATGAATACCTCCATAACTTCATAACATTTTCAAACAATTCTAAACCTTTAGTTGACAAATCCTTTGAACAGAAGCCCAATTTTGTTTATTAGTTCTTTGAATGTCCCCAAATCATAGACCATGTTTGTCAAATGTGTATTTGTTATACATTAGACCAATATGCTAAATAAAACAAGTCTTTACCTTTAATTGTAAGGATCTCACTAGATTATCCAATGGGTTGATAAGTTTCTTACCATTGTGAATGTAATTTTGATCATGAAAACCCCAACCGTCTTGAGCCTCATTTAGTCCAATAGACATCAACCACCATGGCCATTCAATTTTCAAATGCAAACCTTGCTATATGGATAATATGCTAACATTACTTGGTGTCTTTGGCTATCACCATCACTTGCATGCCCAACAATGGGTCCCATAATGGCTTGACATTTTAATTTCCATAAAACATCTATAACATCCCATTATTGCTAAACCTAATTAGCATTGAAACAATTACAAGTGCAACACAAAACAATAATTAATCTTAGCAACTTTTCATGCAAAAGATTCATAATCATGACTATTGCAAAACTTGCAATTTTGTTATTTGTGAAAGCTTCAAGGACATTGTTATACCCAACCTCTCTAATTCCAATAACATGATTGAAATTAATCACACAACAATGATTTTCTTTTGCATCACAAAATCCAATTAGATTATCACCTTTAGAATCCCATGAAATTATAGATTTGGATTTAACCTCAGTTTCATCTTCAACCAATATGACAAGGACAAGTCCACTAATGTTATGAGCTTGTTTTGTTTCTTTATAAATTTTTGCTACACATTTGAAAATAAACATGTTCACTAGGTATAAAGTGCACACCTTTTTGTTAACTTTCTTTATTGTCTTGTAGTTTAGTCCAACAAAGTTTAGTTGAAAGAAATCGCACATGCGTTGCCCACCATACATCTTCATGGTTTGGGCAAAGTCTTTGCTATTCATACCCCACTTATAACCTTTTTTTTAAAATTTAGATTTTCTACATATTTTAGAAAACCCCACAAGGTGGGTTTCCCACCAAAAGCATTTGTGCGATGGACAACAATATCTTACTACAATATTGAAACACATATTTTTTCTTCAAACATTCAAATGAGTTAGCTTTCAATGATGGCCTAGACATTTTCAATTGGGCAACTCTATCCTTTTTATGCCAATGCACAAACTTTGTAACTTAATATTTTCCACAAATGGCATGACTATGGGCAGATAGTTCATGAATAGACAAATACCCTAGCCTCCTACCAAACCTTGTTCTCCTAGCACCTCTTTTTATGATGGCTACATCCTCTAAAACTACTTTTTTTCTAAAATCAGGTTCTTGTGGAATTCGAGAGCTAACATCACAAGTGAGGTTAATGAATGGTTCACCAAAATTAAATATCCATGGACAATCTCTATGTTGGAAACAACCATCAATTTTGTACTCCAAGCATCTTAATTTCAACTCCATTTTTGTTTGAGGTTTTGCAACCCATGCAAACCCAAGAAAAGGGTCATGCAATAAGTTATGAACCTCAAAGGTTTTGTTTGTGGAATACTTGCAAGTCCTTGACCAATAATCCCAACACAATAAACCAAGTATAGAATCGAAATTTTATGAAATCATAAGGTTTAAATTAAGTGTAGGGTGGTTTATATATTTTGATTTTAAAAATTACATAATGATAGGGTGTAAAAAGTTAAAGCTCCTTAACATACTACCTTCAAACAATGCCCTCTTTAATGCACATACTGGGGAAAATTAACACATGGAATTTGAAAATTAACAAAAAATGATAGATTGATAACAAATAACATTCTAAAAATAACCTTTATACAATTATCATTGTACATTTACATGTAAATACAATTATGAATCAATTGCATATTCATGGTTTCTATAATTACTTTTTTCCAAATTAATTAAATATGACTTGTAAATGAATTCAAAGTTTAATGAAATTGCGACTACTTTGATATTATACATAGTTCTGATTTTTTTTAAAAGTGTTTACACCATACCATGCATTTACCCAAGGATTCATTTTTTAATAAATAAAATAAAATTGACTATGCATTTCAAGCCTTGAAATTCAATGTTCTCACAACCATGTTGATTCATGACAACCTATTCAAAAAAGAAAGTGAATGATTATGTAGTTTTAAATTTTTGAAATAATATTTTAAATTAGGTACTCTCTATTATTAACCTGACATTTTTGGCTTGTTGTTTGGCCCCAAGTTACTAACAACATTGGCCTTGACTCCTAGTGTAAAAGGGGGTTCTAAAATTTCCATCACCCTGGGTAGGAAAATTTTCTTGACCAGATCTGAACTCAAGCCAGTAGGCTCTCATGACACTCACTGGCTGAAACCTGTGAATCCCCATATTCCAAGGGTGAGTTTCCATATTGACAAAATGAATAATTATTATTATTTTTTAAAAATTCGTTTTAAAAATTTGAAATCATTGAATTTTCCTTTTGATCTATTATGATTTTTTTTCACACGAGTAGTGAAATTATTGGGTGTGTAGCGTATGATAATTATGATGATTTTCAACATGTCAATTTCATATTTTCACAAAGATTCATTTTTTGAGGATTATCTAATGACGAAACTGACCTTAAGGTAAGGTATTGGCCTCCCTACCCCCCCCACTTTACTTCCCAGAAGGGCTTTCAGATTCATAAGTGTTTTTTAAGGAACTTTTTAATATAATCTAAGTGGCTATCATCCATGATTCCACACCAAGATACAACAAAAATGACCATCAATAGTTAAATCTGACTATAATCCAGATATGAAGCACAATCTTTAATTGACTTTCCATATTTATGGGCACACCCTGAAATTCAAATATAAAATTTGGCGATTTTTAAAAAAATATTCTGCCTTTTGGCCATTGGAACCCTCCAACTCCAAAATCATTTCCTTTTTATATTTTAAATTTGTAATTTCGCCAGTTAAAATAATGGCTGAAAGCTTAGAAGCAGTTTTTTAAAAAGGAATTTCTTCATGCAGTAAAACTGATGATTATTCAAAGGCAATTTTTTAAAAGTGATGATCATCCACAAGGAAAAAGTAACCAAAATACATGAAATATTTCAAATCATCCTTCTATATTTTGGCTACATACTGAAACTAACTATAGAAATATGTCAACTTCTCCTTATTTCTGACTTCTGGCAATTTGAGACCCCCAAAGTAACCTTCATGTTGAAAATGTTCACTTTTAATGTTGCATTTCCAAGCCCACGAAAAAGGCTGTTCAGAAGGTAAGTAAAAAATCCATCCCAGAAGGAAAACAAAAAAAACACACACAGAGAGTTCTGTAATATCGATATATTAGGCGAAAATTTCCAACAAAGTACCAAAATTAGTCGAATTTACATTAGAAAAACAAAAACTTCAAAGATTGTCGGAAAAAAAAAACACTAACAAACAACAAACTAACTAACTAACTAACCAACCAACTAACTAACTGGGAGACGGGTGCTTGAATACCACCGCCGTGAGGGTAGTTACGCTCATTAATGCTAATCCCACACCCCAATTACATAATAACTTGCAGATTTCAACGGGCATTAATGCGAGCCTTCGTTTCTGCTTCCATCCCTGAAGTTGGACTTAGTGGCCTCGTTACGCCCCTGTAATAACTGTTTTACTGGCGCAGTCAGTAGCTCGTGTTGCTCGAATCGAATCGATACCCTTGCCCCCGTTTTGTCATCTACTGTGCTGTGGTTGAGGAGAGTGAATCGACTTCATTGCCATTATTACTGTCAACGTGCACGTTCCGAGTTGCAAAGTTGTGGGTATTCTTAATTGCCTACTTAACAGCTGCTCCAATTAAAAACATGCTGCTCTGTTCGTTTGCATGGTGTACCGTGTTACTCCTGATCATCGGGCTCAACGCTCATATAGGCTAGGGTAGCTAAGAGCTGAACACTGACCCAGTGTGGGGTTTCTTTATACCGAAAGTTTGCGAATTTTTGCCCCCACAAACTTAGCAAAATTATTCGAGTTTATACAAGAAAAAACAACAGTTTTCAAAATTTTATAAGAAAAATCACTAATATGCACAGCGTTTTTCTTGCCTCATTTTTAAAGTAGTGTGACTGGCTGCCACTGGCAAGGATGTGTCAAAGCTCATACGGCAGGGTGGTCAGCAAGGATGTGTGTTGAGTTGACTATCTTCAATTGTGAAGAAAAACCCTGTAAATAAAAATCAGGGATGGGAACCTATCCGCCAAAAGGGCCACAGTGAACCAGCACACACCAGTGCACCATCAAGGATGGATGATATGTGATCAGGAAATAGTTTTCTGTTGGGTTCCAGTTCCCTAGCTAACCATGGTGGTTAGCTCAGTTAGTTTATTTACTACCTACCAACTAGGTAGGTAGTAAAAACATCCCCTACTTACTATGTATAAACTATCTACATACCTAGTAGTCCCCTATTTTGTTACCTACCTGTCTATATGTTTAAACCTACTTCTTATAGAATGGGTTACCAAGATGAAACCGGGTAGCAACTCAGTTGAGGATCATCCACAATTGATTCATAACAGGCATCCAGTGGATGGTGCACTAGTGGGTGCTGGTTCACTGTGGCCCATCAAAAGTACAAGGCAAATGAGAACACAAGTAGACACAACCCAAAGAAAGAAAAAAACAAACAATCAACAAAAATCAGGTGAAGACCCTATGCAAAGAGGACTCGTGGCTATGAAATGATAATCAACGATAACAAAGACCACCTAAGATGAAAAAGTTGTCATCTACCATCGGCTAGTGATGGAGGTGCATTAGCTATGATATGTGGAAGAGATGAGGAACCTCGACCAAATGCAGCAACCTATTAAAGAATCGCTATGGCTTGCACATGCTACAAGGTTATGGACATGCATTGTTAATAGTAAGAAACAAGCATCAAGGGGACTAAAGAATACCAGTGGTGATGTATGATAGTGGTTTGTGCACAAGTGGTGAAAACTGAATCAAAACAAAAATGAAAACACCCATGCATCTCAATAGCAAGGGGATTGAAGTCATCGCTTGATGCTTGCTCAACGTATGATCATGTCTTTTCTTGAACAACCATCATTGTTGCATGTGTTGTCGTCGTCGATGTTCATTGCACCATATTTGTACAAGTTGGGTGAGCAATGACGACATTCATCAAGGTTTAGAAGTCATCTCTGGTGATAAGGATATCCACTTGTCGTTGGGTGTAGTGAGGGAAAAGTTGGGAAACCTCCTTCTGAACATATGTTCCACTTTATAAAGCAATAGCCATGATAATATCCCAAAGTGTATTGTGGGACATTGTACATTCATTCCTATAGGAGCACTAAAACAAATGGGTATTTAGATTGTCAATGGTATGACCACACTTACACCATGAAATATGGGCTACCATAGATGTGGCAAGCTAAGGCATGTATGTAATGTTATAACGAAATGGGTTGAAAATAAACGAAATGCAAGTGTGTAGGATGAATTAATAACCAAACACCTGCCCTTGGACCCACACATGAGTGGAAATGTGTTTGCATGATATGTGAAGGAATGTTTAGTAGATTTGAAGCAAAATTTTGCTCATGTAGGTAATCTATCAAATAAACTTACAACTGGGGAAAAGACTAAACCACTAAGCTCTCAAAAGGTGGGATTTGAAACCAAACAACCTGGGGTAATAGGGCTCGGGTATCTCATAATGCCATCTAGAATGGGAATATGTTAGTTTCAACATGTGTTATTGCATCTAGAAGAATAAGGTGATCATCCTATTATAAACAAGTGACAACTATAGGAGAAATCAAAGCCCAACATCCCAAGAACATGGGGGTAGCAATCCAAACTACAAAAAGGAGGCTGAACTTGCCTAAAGAAGTAGGAAAACTAGCTTGATGATGAACTAAGTGACCGATAGAACCACCAAAAGATCCCTCAACGAGTAACTTTTCCAATGTGATTATGGTATGAATATCGAATTTAGCATAATGCTACAAAATACATGGAGATGGAAACAATGTATGAAGCAAGTAGCCAAGGTGTTAAACATAACATAATGAAAACATCACAAACATCGTTTGAAGATTTGCAACCATAAGGAGACTAAATATTGTCCCAAGATCCTTGTGAAGAATTTTAATCACAATTGCTTCAATGAATGATTTGGAGACCACCAGTGTGCCCAAAATACAAAAACCTGAGTCGAGAATAAGAAAACTAAAAGGAAGTGACATAGAGTGGTCCAACTTTTTGTGGAGACCAATCTACACACATTGATGGTTGCCTTGAAAGCCTTAATGTTGAAAATTCTTGTTGTAATTGTAAAAAAAAGGAACCACATTTAATGTGGGACCTACTATATGCGTATTATCTACCAATGAAGGGAAAACACAAATAGGGTGGGCTACTACTATAAGGCGAAGAACACAAAGATGAACCAAAACAAACACTTTTCCTCCCAATGGGTCCCACTATCATGTATTTAATTTTAACAAAATGATTATGAAATCCCCATGTTGGAAAGCCTAAAAAAATATAGTGGGGATGGGCATGCATAGAATCGTTGAACAAATGGGGAAAAATTATCCAAAGAATTGGGCGAAGACCTTTAGTCCTAAAAAATGGTTGATTGTGCAACCGAATTGAAGGCATTACAGACATCCACTTATAACAACACCCAATATGGGTGTAAATCTAACATCATTCAAACACCATGAACCATTGTTTCACACTTGCCATGAATCACTACACCAAATTGATGAGGATTAAAATGTTTCATGAAAATATCCCTAAATTGAATAGCCAATGACACACCCCCAAGCTCCTTAATGGACTCGAATGTGAGTCCAAATTGAAGACAACGGAAAAGTAAGGAGTCGGGGCACGCTCCTTGGCTCGCAACACTTTGAGGGGTAGAGGGGCATGCTGGAGCTCCGGGATGGGACTAGGAAGAGTGACAAACATCAACTACTCACACAGACCTGTACAAAATCAACATAAGGTGGTTAGTGCATAATTGGAGCACTTTTGGTGCTAAGACAAGCCACGGGCAACTCGGATTCATAAGACTCATCACGGCCTGGACTTGGGGGAAGCCACCACCTTCCCCCTTATAGTATACTCTATGCCTCTCCACGAGGCCCACATTCAAATGGCTTTTTATCTTGAGACTCCCACGTGGGAGTTCCGAAATTGCCAAAATTGAGACTCCCACAACTTTGGGGCCTCATAACTTTGTGTACAGACCTCCGATTGAAATGAGGTCTGAAGTAAAGTTGTAACCTTCGTCGAGATCTTTTCAAAAATATGTCGCATGCCACCTACACACAAGGAAATCTGGGTGATTCCCGACTTTTAGTGGTCGGGAGTCAAACTGCCAATTTGACTCCCGACCTTTCTTTTGGCCATAACTTGTGTTTCAAATGTTCAAATGGGTCATGCGAGCTCATTTTAGACATCTACATTTCAATAGATTTTCAATGGTATGAAGAACTCTTTTAGCCATTGGGTTTTGACCCTTGAAATCGCTCTTTGAACATTCGGAAATCCACTGAGATTCTAATTCCTAACATGGGAGTTCACTTGGGAGTGTGAGGGTTCTTTCCCTCACTCTTTTGCACTCTCGGGGCATGAGAATGCGACTCCCAAGTTTAGTCTTGGCCCGCGCCCTTGTAAGCTGCCCTTTACTTTCATTGCAAGCCCAAGGTTAGGGTTGCGACAACCAATGTGTGGGCAACTAAGCAATAGGTCACCTCACCAATCACGATGGGACATATGCTTCAAAACTAATTTTCTAACGCTAATAGTCAAAATGCAGAAAACAAATGCAATACTAAAAGTGAAACATGATCTTGAACAAGTGCCCACATATTTCAAAAAAGAGGTTGAAACCACTTGTAAAATCATCTAGGACAAAATGATCTCGTTAAAGCTCATACACCATATTCGAGGGGCCACCAAAAAAAAGACATGGTGAACAAGCCAAGGCAAAAATAAATGCCTTTTGATTTAAAGTAACCTTTGTCTCAAGATGGAAATCATTGACAAAAAGGGGGGATCAACCTTAGCAAGTGGATGGAAAAGGTAAAGGATTCACATGGTCTTATAAAATAAAACTTCGGGTATGTTTGGAGTTAGTGCACGTATTGTTCGAACATACTCCCTCACATGATCAAGGATAGGTGCATGGTGTAATCATGTTGATGGAGGTGGGGTAGGATTTGTAATCGATTCCAAACATTTGCAAGAAGCCAAAACGAGTGTTATAATCGTGTGTCTTTATTATAATATCTTTTAGTTGCTACCCATGTATCGATGCAAGTGAACACAAGCCTTGCTCTAGGTGGCCTTTTTCACCACCTTGTTGAAAAAATGACAAACACCAATAAAGGAATAATAAAAAAAATGACCAAGTTACAATATTAAAAAAATCAAATGCAAATCAAGATAAAGGGATATGCAAAGCCTATTAAACATCAACTCGAAGAACATATGGAATATGATGGTATGAAGGAGGACGAAACAAACCCAAATGGAAAGCATCAATGATGTTTATGGATGCAATCCATGTCCATGCTACAGAGGGAGGTGAACATGGTAAAGTTAAGGCAACATTGCCCTTGACACGTATGATTACTTATGTGTAGTGCATGAAAGTTGGTGCCGTGTTAAACCCCAACTGCATTGAATAAAGGATTGCAAGAGGGATATAATGTGGGGTCACAAATGAATAGACCATATGATGGATATTTGAGAAACTTTTAGTGGGTGTGGTGAGCGAGGCGAAAAGAAGGCCAATGGACCAAGAAAGGATGAGGGGATTGGCTAAAGTAAACTATGAGGGATGGGAATGATGGGTGGATGGATGGAAGTTGGAGCATAGCTAGGCATAGGGGTAAAGCTAACTATTAGCTCTCCATCGGGTGTTTGCTATGAAGGTTGGGATGCCTAACAATGCTTTGGGGATAGAAAACCCATAAGATTTGCCATGCCTATCCTTGGCCTAACATATTTAGTTTAAAATCGGGATCTTAAACCCCAATTCGAAAACCCCTTTAATCCTTTTCAAACCTTAAAACTATTGCCTTAAAAAAATACTACTTACAAACAAAGTGAAAAAAACTAAAAAGGGACATATGTAGATAGATTCACAAAAACCCAAGGAATGGGTGGGAATAACAAATGAACTTAGTTGTAGATTTGCCATTATTCATGTGCATGTGTTGTTGCTCAAGGGCCCTACTTGCTTGCCTTGTTTGTTTTGCTTTGACCCCATCCCATTTTATTTTGTCCTACCCTACCTTGTATGTTCTATCTTGCCCCTTATTTCGTAGTGAGTCAACAACAACTCACATTAGTAGTTGAAGATAAAACAATCTTCCACACCATTGACCAAATCCAATGTTGCTAAATTAAACAAATTTTAATGTACACTAGATTTCGTTCCATCCTTGCAACACTCATCGTAATACCGGCCATGTCGGATTGCCACCACCATCCTCTCTAAGCTTTAACAAAATTTAACACATTACTTCTTAGATTAGCCAAATTTTGTAATCTTTCTTTGATGACAAAAATTTGCAAAAATTTTCGAAGGAGGATCAAAGAGTTGCTAAATATGTAATTGAAAATCAAGTTACATAGAGGCTAGCAATTATGGTTAGCGGGCTTGCCTTTCATTCATGGAGCCTTGGCAATGTTGCAACTCATACTTCATGTGTACATTACACTTGTGTTAATGGTGCTTTAGTTTGTTTCAAGGTGGCATGTCGTTGAGGTTTAGCCCAATGGGAAAGGCAACAGGTGGTGGAACTAGCACAACAAAGTGAAGAGCAGTGATGGTTGTTGGCCTCCCTACCAATAAGAGGAAGAACATCGAAAAGGGGATGTTGAAGAAACAACAACAGGTTATGGATTGATGCAAAAAACAAGAAGCTGGGGAGGATGAATATGGCAATCATTGAAATTTTTAATTCACATGATATGGTGACCCATGGAAAATTGAATCATGCAAGTTGCAACATTTTTACTTAAAAAGAATATAGGAAATGTGGCAACCATAGATTGAAATGCCTATACATGTGTCACGCACAAATCCAAGTGGTTGTTCGCATGCAAGGTTGAACCCCAATCCAATGGATTTTTCCCTTTGCAAAAGAAAGCCCTAGCTACAATCCAAAATTGGATAGTCCTCAAAATAAGAAACAAAAAATATACAAAAAGATAATACTAACTTATATTGTTTAGTAAGAATACAATGTTTTTTCTAGTATTGTTGACTTGGTGGAAACAAATTATAGGGGAGTGTTAATTGACAATATTTATTGTCACATAATTATTTTAAAAATAAATTTGGATAATCAAAGGTTAATTTTGGAGTGAAATTTTAATGAAAAGTATTTGTTAATGGGTAAAGTTTTTAGTCTAATGAATTTCAATGGTTTTAAAAATAATTGATAAGTTTTAATTTATTTTTTCCTATTTATAAGGAGATGAAAGCACTAGAATAGTTAGTTTTTGAGGATAGAGTGATTAATATTAATTTGTCATTAATTAGGGATTTGTGAAGGAGATTAGGATATGATGACTTTTGATAATAAGGTGAGAAAATTTAAGAAAAGATGATAACGATGCATTGTATATGTGTATGGAGAATCTTTTGGGGTTGACCCATTCTTATTATGTTTGTGAAAGAGGAATTTGGATGGCTTTTTTTTTTTAATGATTTTTTTTGGAGTTTTAAGAGATGAGTTGTAGGGAGATGTATTTTAGTTGTTGGAATATAAAGTGTTGTTCCAATCATGGTGGTGGTATTATGATTTTTCTTTTGTTTTCATTGTTTATTTTTATAAATAGATGTAGTTATTTTTGTAATATTGAAGATTGTAGCTCTTTGTCTTTTTATATTGTTTCTTTGCAAATGGTCATTAGATAGTACAATTATAAACAAAGAGGGCAACATTAGTGGATAAACATCCAAAATGGTGAAGTTTGGGAATTTCCAATGTGATAATTCGAAGCAAAGCTAACAATATTGACATGACTATAACTATATTATTGTTCTGCAATGGTTGTTTTCTTGTTTATTTGTACCAATTACGTTCAAGGTTTTCATTTTATGCTTTTGCATGGTAGTTATATCTAAAGGTTGGTAGATTCCAATACACATTTTTTCTTATGCATGTGTTTTTATACCTAATAACCTTCACCCAATGTGTATTTAGGATTGCTAGGCTTGTGGACATACAAAGAGTTTGGAGTATAATATAATTGATAAATTTTTGTTATTGTGTGAAAATGCCATAATGTTACATTGATAAATATGAGTCTATTGTCAAAGTACATTACATAAACAACTATCATTTGAAAACACTAGCATGAAACTTGTAATTGATGGTCCTTTGTGGCAAAGAGAATACTACTACCAAAAAAGAGTTCACTATGTAACCTGTTTGAATTAGACAATAAGACCATATATGGAGATCTTGGTTTGAACTCTTTCCAATTTGTGATGGTTTTTTGGAAAGAAAGGTTTCATTTGTGTAAAACATTTGAAAATACATATGGACCATATTTAAGTGTCCTCCCAACCAATTCTTCAACTTTGTTTTCATGAAATTTAGAGTCTTAAAACATCATTCATCTTCCATTGATTTGAATATTTGAATTGTTGGTAATTTAGTTAATTTCATGAATTCATTGAATTGGTTCAACAAAAGTTCATGGGATGACAACCTTACCCACAACTTGGTGAATATATTTTAATCAAACGATGCATTCATTGTTTCTTTTGCATATTTTTTCATGGTCAATTTGAATTAAAATCTTTGGATATCTAAAACATGTCCATACCCAAATGCATTAACCATTTTTTTTTTGGTAGACAATATATTTGCTTCAACACAACAAGATGCAAAAGGAACATTTGTTTCACATGTGGGTTTTAGCCAACATTACAAGAAAAAGTAATATTTACTACTAGGAAAAATAGTCATTTTATGCAAATACAACTACATGTGAGTACATGATTATGTAATCAATTTGAACCTATTGTTTTTACCACAATCATTTCCATGGTAATAATTGTAAACCATGGAAACAAATACAATAAAAACGACTAGAATCATGAAGGGAAAAAAATTGACATGCATATCTAGTTGTTAGATGTACATTATTTTGTGAATATTATTGGGTTTTCTAACCAATGATTGGTAGCCACGTGACAACCTAAACTAACATATGTTGCTACCTATGCTAAGCAAAAAACTTAAGACTAGATTAAGTAGGTGCTAATATGGATAATTAGGCACATTCAAGTAGGTTGGAAATATGAGGGTTTGAACCCCTCACCTTCACATTAAGAATCCAAGTCTTTAACCATTACATCATGTTTTCATCAAGTTATAATTTTTTGTCATCATATATTACTATGAACATTTCTTCTCATCTTACCTACATAATTTAAATCTATTTACCCTAGCATGTAATTACCTAGGTTACTCTAAGCTATTATAATAGGTTGCTTTAATCTATTTTAGGCTATCTTACCTTAGATTACTCATGGTTATTATAGGTTACTAATAACCTAAGATCGAATAACCTAGATTAGCCTAGGGCTAACAAATCAACTTAACAAATTTGGACAACAATATAATCACAAACAAAGAAATCCTTGGACTTTCCAAATTTGATCAGATTATGCACACATTCCAACAAGGGTAACAAACATGGAAGGTCTAAATACTTGCAACATCACATAGAACATCAACATTAGCTTGGGTGGATGGAGCATCAAGGGCCATCTTGATTCTTTTCAATGGTTCCAACATGCTAATTTAACGAGTTTTCACATTTATAATATTAAGGTTGGAAAATTCAAGGGCACATTTATGAGACCTTGAAAAATACCCACACAATTTTATAAATAGATCTTCAAACTTTGCAACAATTGACAAGTGTGACAAAGCTTGAACAACCAAGTTTGTCTTATGTGCTATGTACTGCACACCAAAGAGAAATGGGGTATGTTGAATTTTCGTTTACACTATTACACTATCTTCAAACCTTTGAAAAATAATAAGACCATAAGCTCCCAAACATATTACTTTAATCCTTGCAATTTTAGCTTCAATTAGTCCATTGTGCTTGCTTAAATTCCCCCAAAGTAACTTTGTCAAATGGTTTGCATTTTTGTCTTCCACAAATTTTTCTAGGGTTAGGGGAAAAACACACTAAAGGTGAATCACTTTAGGCAAAAAATGGTGACGTATAACAAGTATGATAATGTATAGTGAACTTTTTCTTGATGACAATTTTGAATTCAAGGACAATGTTTTTGGAATGTGCATGACAATTTTTTGTACCTCAAAGTTCATTTTAAATCAAAATTAACATTGATTCAACGATCAAATTAAGAGGATTGGGTACATTCAATGTATATACTATATATAACATGCAAATTTTTGATGACCATAGGGTGTCATATTGGTGACATGTTCCATTTAACAAGAAAAAAAATGAAAAAAAATAAAATTATGCCCACCTCAACAATCTTCCCCTCTTTCATTTGACATGTTTCGTTGATTAAAATATTGAATAATATTTTTTTAATGGTTTACCAACATTGAAAAATCATGTTTTTGACCAAATTGTTTATATGAAAGTAATAATTTTCAAATAAATTGGTGGATTATCTTTTCTTATATCATTTTCATTCTTCATTTAAAAATTCATAAAAAATACTAGCTATAACTTCACTTTTGAAATATATTTCTCATTTTTCATACTATGTGATAAATATTATTTTGGTCATCTTCTGTTGAATTTTTTTTGGAAGAATTGATTAAGTCAAGTTTCAAACTTCTCAAAGTTTCCCAAAGTTCACAATATTATTATCAAGTTTGGTGTACACATCTTGTCAAATTTTTTAAATTTAAGAAATTGTGTTCTGTGACAACAATTTTGAGGAACTCTCTTTTACATATGGTCGTGAATGGAATGGGTATATGCTTTCATCCTTGCATAATATAGCTATGAATAGATAGCAAACTTTAATTGTTGATGCTAGTGATTTCATTAATAGAAAATGGAAATGAATTATGACTCCCTAAAATCATTTTTCGTTGCTTGAAGCACAATGTTGTGCATGCTTTCAACCATCTCCTATACTTCTTTTTGCCCATTTGCCAATGGCACTACTTGGAACCAATGACCAAATTTTGAGAGTTAAGATATCCAATTCAGATCTAATTCCTTTGAATGTTCTCCACTTCTTCTATGGTTTGTTGAGGATGTTGAATACAAGGTCCAACTTATAATGGATTAATAACTTTTGTAAGTTGTTCTCCCTTGCTCATTTGATCCACCATGGTAAATCACCTTTCATTGAAAGGATGATGAACATTGATTGGACACCACCATTAATTGTGACTTGAACTAGTTTCACATAATCCTCAATAAAGTTTAGTCACAAATCCCATCTTTACTTTGTTATTTTCCCAATTTTTATTTGATTAAAACTCAAACATAAATCATGATTCACACCCACCAATGAAAAAATTATAGGCATGATGATTCCAATACAAAACATGCATATTCATTCCCAAAGTTTCTTTCTAGAGTTGCTACCATTTCAACCTTTGTTTGATGTACAATGTCAATTTGGAAAGAAGCAAAAGTTTGGGGAAGGAGTTCATTCAAATCCATAAATTACATGTTTCTATTGTTTGACTTTCCAAATGCACTCAAACGTTGACTTGCGTAAATATACGGGCCTCTAATCACAATTCTAATTTAAAACAACTTTGCTCCCAATGAACCTTGACGTCTTAGAATTAATGCAACAATGCCCTTTTAAGGAATTTTTTAACTTGTATGATAATAAGACTTAAGAAATTAATTTTTAAAAGCACACAACATTTGAGCTTTTTCGAATTTCATAATCCAATTCCATTGATACTAATGACTATCCCTTGCAATGGTCTTTGCCTTTGCATTTCTCTATATACTATAACAATGTTGACACGTTTTTGTTATGGAACCAAAAATGTCTAAGGAAAAAATGGGATTTGTCAATGAATCTATCTACTTGGTGATTTACTTGACTAGCACATAACCATAACTTAATTCATTCTCAAGCATTTTCATCACAACATTATTTGAACAATATATAATCATGACACAAAACTTTATGCCTCTAGACACCCAAATCATCTTCTGAAAGTCCCTCCAAATAAAAGCATGGAAGTTTGGTATCCTTTTCTCTATCCAAGAGTGATCAATGCACTCATCATTTCTCTAGCTTGGATTTTCCCTTCACCTTTCACAAACTGCAACATGTTGCAGGTGGGATAATGGGCAAACTCCACATTGCTCACAAAGAAATTGTGTAGGTGTATCCATTTTACTGCTACCTTCACATTTCACAACTGTATGATGTTCCAAATGGCACATAATGGACAAACACAACATAGCTGAAAAGGAAACTGTGACATATGGTATAGTAGATGGCCATGTAATAGACTATACATCTATTAGTCAGACACTGTAGCCAGACTTTTGCAGCTCATTCCAAGGCATTCTCTCCATGTTCCATGTTTCTACTTCTCTCTTTTGGATTCCTTTGAGGACATTTCCTACACTCCTTTGCCTTGGGGACAGTGGTCAAAAGATACACAAGTCATTTTGGTCCATGACACATGTCACTGCTGGTCTGCCCAAATGTTTAAATAATGAATTTCGTTTTCCTGTCAGCTTCATGAAAGGTCTAATCTACATTGTTAACAATGTTGACAAATTGAGGAACCAAATGCAAAAGAAAGCTGTTAAAAAGAACAAAGGATGGTTTTGCTGTCTTGCCTGTTAGGAAGGTAAGCTGTGAAACAGGTTTCTGATGGAAGGTTTCTTGCTTGAGACCATCAACCTGCAACTTTTGTCCCAGTGACCAAAACAGACATTTAATCTCCATGTGTGCATCTTAGCTTCACTGATCATGCTTGAACTTGGAATATCAAATCTCCATCTTTGTTTGGATGGCAACCTAACTAGATGTTTCACAACAGACAATTCAAACACATAGAGATTCTCTTGCTGAATATGCAACTGGATATCCACTTGTTACCTAACTACAGCCATTTAATTTCACAGCCTAGTTGTCATTCCCTGCCATGAGTGCAGGAAAACTGAATTTCTGAACATCTCTGCAAGGACTTCTCCTGATTCTTTTAGCACTAAAAATAATCTTTTAACAGAAATGACATCAGCATTCTTAAATTCTGGAAGGTTTCTCTTGGATCTGTGGCAAGGTGATTAAGACTAACCTCTGATGCTCCATCTTCTTTGATGGGTGCACCAGAGCTGCAGGTCTCAGGATCCACTGCCTTGCTCACATGCTGAACTTGAAGCATCTTGTGTGTTTGGTGTTCCAAAAAATGCAACTGGTATGGTTGCTTCATCTAGAATAGTTGCTGAAGATGGATGAACTGGTTAAGGGAAGAGTCACTTGGCCCTCATTCAGAGCATCAAAGGTATTGCCCATATTCTTGCTCTTATAACTGAATGGGTTTTGTTGGGTCTCTGTGATGCTGCTGCTATGAGTCCCAGATTCTGATGTTGATGCTGTAGAATATGTTTGAGATAAAGGGGGCTGCTCATAAGGAGGTACTTTCACGTCCTTCAGCATTGTTTCCAAGACATTTACAACAACCTGCATGCATTGATGTGCACTTCAGCACTCACATACTTCCCATCCTTATAACTACATATACATAACCACATAGACTATCCAGGACCTCTAATTCATTTTTGTACAGAAGGTTCTTCACATCTCTAAAACATTTCCACATGGAGATTTGGGGGACTTCCACAAGAATGTGGATGATTAAGAGTGTCTGGTTCCGTTTATGAGCAATGACACAATTATAGAGATCTCCACAACATTTTGAACATAACCTGAGAATGAGCGTGGGTCGTAAGTCATAACCTTATGAGAGTTGCTCACAAAGTATCAGACTGTCACCTTCATTATGAATAGCAGTGACAAGCTGCCATGACTACCTGCTGACTTCGTCCATTCCTCATGGGAGGTGTAGATAAGTTTAAAGTAATCAGCCCAAATTTTTGAGCAAACCATTATACAAAAGTCTGCATCCTAAGTTTCTGTCACAAGTTCTAGCAATGGAATGACTCAGTCATGATGTTGGCTGGGACCCAAGAGACATAACTAATAAAATGGTCAATAGTATCCTCATTCAAGCTGCAACAAGCTTGTGATGGTAAGCTTCATTTCAACCTTGTCCTTGACAACGATTGAAATTTTCAAGAGCAAGAGATGCCAGATAGGTTGCAAACCTTCATTGTTGGCCGCTCAAGCCGCTCATACATTGTGCAATTGAGGGCCAAGTCAGTCAGGGTTGTGAAGATGTCCGGTGGGAATTCTGGCTGAAGTCTGGGATCCCTTATAAGATCAATCCCACCTTCTGCTAACTTGTGCTTGACCTGTCACCAGATGAAAAGATTACAAATGTCATGTAAAATGGAAGACCTTGTTTGCAATTTAGATGTTTTCACAAATCAATGTAAAATCATACTGTCACACATGCCAGTCATTGCCTTTGCAATGAACACTATGTACAAGAGGACAAACTTGTGGAGGAGACATACCCAGACCAGTAGGTTAGTTTCATCATCTCGGAGATGATCAATGACTTTTCGACCTGTAATCATCTCTAACAGTACAACTCCAAACCCATACACATCGCTGGCCGGTGTCAGCTGTCGTGTTATGAAGTAATCTGGATCCAAGAACCTACTTTCCACACAAGGAACACAGACAGGGATACACTTAGACTTGGCCGAAATAGGAACAATGCTTGCCAACCAACAATGGCTGATTCTGGCAAAGAAGAAGTAGCATCCAACTTCCACTGGAGGCTCCAGGCACTCATGTTAACAGAAACCATGAAATCTGGGGCGGATTGCAATCAAGAACCAGAAGAACAAGTGTATGCACACAATTAACAGGAACACAAGTAATTTAAGAGCAGTCAATGGTTGGGTGCATGGAAAGCACCAAATGGGAAGCAAAAGTACCCGGCAGTACCAGCAGGTCGAGTGGAAATATGAGTATCAAAGGTACTTCCAACTTTAGAGATGCCAAAGTCAGCAAGCTTTGCCACCATATTCTCATCCAGAAGAATGTTGCTAGGTTTCACATCTCTATGAATGACAGGTGGATCCTGCCAACCCACAGCTCCCAATCAGTAAGGCAGGCTCCAGTAAAACAAAGGGGAACAGGGGTTGTGGGGAAAGACAAGTATGGCTGCAAGGGTTAAGGTCTTTCAGAAGCAAGACACCCAAGACACCAAAGGGACTGGGATTAGGGAATTCATCCAAAAGACTGACACAAACATGGATGTTACATAACAGAGATTAAGATAGACAGCAGAATAGTACACGTTATCATTTACCGCAAAGCAGTGAAGGTATTCCAAGCCTTGTGCAACCCCTAATGCAACTTCAATCCTCTTATACCAGTTCAGTGTTTTACTTGGCACTTCTCCTGCACCAGTTTAATCAGCAAAATCATCATTCACTACTGAACATCATTGACACTGTACATCACCATAAATGTGATTGCAGAGAGACACTCCAGAGAAACATGTAAAGTAACCAGAAAATGTTACATTTCAGTTATTGCCAAACCAAAACAAACACAACAAGAATGAATAAGGTCACTCACAAAAGTATCAGACCATCACCTTCATTATGAATGGCAGTGACTAGCTGCCATTACTACCCACTGACTTATCACCTGAAGATATATAAAAAGAAGAGAACTCTTCAACCAACAAAATGACACATAATGCAGAACACTCACTACACAACCTTTCAACACCAGAATCTACATGACAGAGTTGTCTATTACCAGCCAGATGAGTGTTGAGATTGCCATTCTTCATGAACTCATAGACTAGAATCTGTGAACACAACACATTTCTTATATTTAGTCATCAGCTATTATGATAGGAAACAGGTTAGACATGGTGGAATGTCACAAGCAGGATATCCCATTCAACTTCCTGAGTGTATATGTCCAACAAGTTAGCACAACTTGCACCCTACCATCTTGCATAAGCATGCACAAAGTAGCAAGAGAATTTCAAAGACATCTGGAGTTGGTAAAAATGAAATGCCTGCTGCCCGTTGTCATCACAGAATCCCTCTAGTCGCACAAGATGTCGGTGATGCAAACGACTGAGCAGGGAAAGTTCGTTCCGAAACTCAGTGTGACCTTGTAAGCTTGAGGGAGAAGCTCTTTTTATAGCAATAAGTGTCCCATCCTCAAGGCAACCAGAATACACTTGGCCAAATCCACCTGAACCAATATGATAAAGCTTGTCAAATCCTCCTGTGGCTTTTGCAAGCTCTTGAATTGTGAACCGTCTGATGCTCTTTGGAACCTCCCAGTGATCTGTATCTTTTGCTCCTGCACTTGAAATTACAAATGAAGTCTTTAAGGGCTCCCATAACCAATTGATTTGTAGGCCATAGGCAAGTTGTGCTTCCAGAAAGAATTGACCACTTTGCCACTATTGGAACTGCATCTCAATTGACTTCAGATTTGTATAGAACACTTGCAGACCTGTACTGTTATGACTTCTCTCGTTAAAGTAATCTGGCACACTGTTTCTTTTCTTCCACCACTTGTAGGAACCGAACAATGCTAATGCAACAAACACCACACTTGCAGCAGAACCCAAAATAGCACCAACCAATACACCAGTGTTTGAATGGCTTTCAGTTGGTAAACCTGCATCAACACGCATGAGAAAAGTGTTTAAATCTACGGATGGATGTCCATACAGAGAAAGGTTGCTTATATACTTAGAACCCAGATACAAGATTATAGCAAGTCAAGAGCCTTATTTTGAGCAGCTTAACCTTCATCATCAGTTTCCTGATGTTTCCAGACAGTTCATCTGATAATGAGCTCCGTTGCATTACTTTGGATTTTCAAACATTGTAGTGGCTTGAAAATACACAGTATGTACTACTGGTTGAATAAAATAGTCACCCCCAGATGCCACATTGCAATGCTGCAGTATTGCAGAATGCAGAGACAAAACAGGCCATGGATCTTCAAGAGCTGGCATAGCAATATGCATGTCCTTATTCAAGGCAATGTTTGGCAGGCTACTGACTGTTTTTCAACACTAAAGCCCAAATTCTGAGGTCCAAAACAGAAAGGCATAGTGTCACCAAGCATTTGCTTGGTGGCACAATTCCAACATAGGGCCAAGCATGTGTACTCACTTAGGTTGATCAGCTGGTAGAATCGGTTGCAAGTTGCTGTTACACAGTAAATCGAATGTGAATTCACATTGTCTTGGAAACAATTGCCATGCGAATATCTGCACACATGTCACAGCACATGCATCTGATTTTCCATACTTCAGGATTCTCTGGGACATATCCGCATGGAGGCCATTCCATTGGCTTTCCAATAACAGTCTGCCTCTTGGAATGCAAAATGTATCAAGATGCGATAACTTGTAATGAAAAAGTAACCACTTACAATACTGAATTGTTATCGCTTGGAGTAGGTCCTTTGAAGTAGTTGCAGGTGATTGATCTGATAAAGTGAGCTTCTTACTATTAGAATTACTTATGGGTTATGAGTTGCCTGGCACATGGCTCTATCAGATATCACCTTTCTGAAGCAAAACTTGATGCAAGACAATATGAAAGACAGACTATAGTACTTTCAAAGTAATGTAGATGGCAGACTTGAGGATAAGAGTTTGCATTGTGGCCAAAAAAAGACACACCCAGTCTGAGCCTAAGACAGACAGAACTGAAGCAGAGAATATCATGCTCTTGAAGGCAAGGCTGTCAAGTTTCATAACATATGCAGCTGTACTGAGAAGTGAGATGGAAAATTGCAATAATGGCACTCACGTCACCCCTGAAGCTTGTTGGAGTATGAAATCTGGGAGATCTCCATAGAGGTTATTGTTCTGCAGCTCCCTACAGTTGGAAACCAAGCCTCCTGATGAGTGTTGAAAACCTTAACAAATATTTGCCATGATGACTGCAACTACCTGACTAACAACTAGCTGTTTGACAGCTGCAGTTGGGACATTCTAGAGAGCTGAAACTAAAGAATTTGGAATAGCTTGAAACTTACATGACCACATCAATTAGTTCAAGTAACATGGTCAACTAGGAGTTTAGAGCACAGGATGTGAATGGGAGCATACAAATCAGTTATATGGGGCATCAGGTTTCTCCAAGTTTGAGGAATTACTCCTTCCAGATTATTGTTGTGCAGTAATCTGTGAGTACAGCAACAAAAACAATAGTAGATCTCACAAGAATTGAGAAATCTCCATACTTACAACTAAGAATGCCAGAATGAGATTCAAAACTTTTCCTTGAAGTCAAAGCAAGACTTGCTGAGGAGGACTGAAGAACCAGGAAGAAGAAAACAGCAGAAGGGTAGAAGTTGAAAGAAAGAGCAATAAAACTAGCAGTATGATGAACATTTGTGGCAGTCTCTCACTTGTTCAGGGACCATCAACAGAAACAAAACCAAAAAGAGAAGGACATTTAGTCAGCAAATGAATGCTGCTAAAGAAATTATACATAGAAAGTTAGAGTAGAAACTCAGTTGTCTCCATCAATCTCTGGGGGCAAGAAAATGCAAAGAGTCTTATAATGTGAATGAGAAACAGATGAAACAAGAACTCAAGAAGCTTCCCACATAATGGTTGTCCAACTATGGTACCAAAATTCTAGTACATTCACATGTTGGGAACTTACAATTTCTTCAGGTTTTGCAGGGAACCGTATTCTTCAGGCAAACTCCCTGACATTACAGATGAATGGAAGTTTCTGTAAAAGACCACTTAAAATCATAAGTCGCCTTAAAAAGATATGTTCTGAGTCGAACACCTTGTACAATCTGGAAAATTATTTTGGTTCTTGAAGCATCAATAATGAAAAATGCAACTGCAAGAGCAAGTGCCTAGACTTAGTTCTTAATGATGTGTTCTTACATATACTGGAGTTTGGAGCAGTTGCCCAGCTCATGTGGCAGTGTGGTGTTGAGATTGGCCCCCCAAATCGTCCTGCATTATGTCATACTCCAATACACAGTTATCAACTGAGGTTATAGACTATAGACCTCAGTAAGCAGATTCACAACTTGCAAGGTGCACCAGCAACTTGAAAAGTCATCACAATTCATGTAGCTAGATACTTGATCTACTTATCTAATCTAAGAGATGCAGAGGCTTTTGGACTAATGTTCCCAGGCATCTAGTACATAGTATTGGATCTGACAACAGTTGGTTGATGGAGCAGAGAATCTTACAATTCCAGCAACTCTGTTAGCAGTCCAAGCTCAGAGGAGGGTAGTGGTCCCTGTAAATTGGAATTGTTACCCAGGTAACTGCCAGAATCCAGAAGAATTTAGATCTCCGTGAGTTTGTCAGGCTTTCAAATGTCTAGAGATACACACAATTCAAACTCATGGAAAAGGGTTTGCATGTGGCCACATACAGAAATTGTAGTTTAGTCAAATTCCCAATTCCAGGAGGTATAGCTCCACTGATAGAGGTGTGGTCCAACTTCCTGCAAAATCATTCAACATCAGACATGCAGTTTCAGAGACCTGACACTCTCTCCAATCAGAATGTTCACCTATATGTACATGCCTTGGGAACCCTAGAATGTGTTTATGACATGTCTGAGGTTGGTCCTGACATCTGAACTGAAGGGGCATACTCAACCAGAAAAGCAGAGAAACAACAAGAGCCTCAGTAGTATAAAAACACAGCTGCAGATAAGACTAAGCAGCCAGAGTAAACAAACCAAGCAACATGTGATCAAATCAGACAAGCCAAGCTCTTCTTGAACTTACAGACTGGTTAGGTTTGTCAATTGGAACAGGATAGGTGGGAAAGGCCCTGTTAAAGGATTTGTAGACATTGATCTGCACGAAACCAACCAATTAATACATGCAAACAAATGAGCAGTAGCAGATGCAAGTCTTGTTGTCCTCAACTATGGAGTATTCCTATCATTATCATGCATTCTAATGACAGTACTAGTGGTGGTGGCAGCCATATTCTCTTTGCAAAGAACATACATGAGACCATCAGACTTGTTCTGTGAATTCATGGATTCTGGGAGAATCCCTTTGCACGTGAAACAGGAACAGAAGTGTGTTGAGATTCAAATAGTTATTAGCTCAGGACCTATGGTCAACCCAACAGTAGGTATGGTACTTGTCCTCACAAGTTTGCAAGGTAGGTCAAATTGGCAAAGAAAGAGGGGATTGTGCCACTGATCCTATTATTGCTTAGATCAAGGAACTCCAGATAACTCAGTTCACCCAATTCTGGGGGCAGTGTGCCCTTGAGCCCCATGTTACTCATGTTCCTGACAATGCCAACAACAATCATTACATGGGTGAACTTAAGCAACTTGTTTCCACATTCTAAAGAGCAAGTACCAGCCAAAACAAACATGATTGAAGTCCAGCATTTCAAATTTTGGACCAAGAAAGCTGAGAAACTCAAAATTCAATCCCTTCCAAGAAGAAGAAGAAGAAGAAGAAGGCTGCAATAATTTGCCTGTCATTCAATATGGACTTGGCAAATAGCACATGCTGCACAGATTTGCCTTGCATTATTTTTCATACCTGCACAGATGGGGTGACCAGGAAAGATGCACAAATTCAAGGAAAGATGCTCACAGTCCAAGCACATGGCCATCTGGTGAGCAATTGACACCACTCCACCCAGTTCCAGCACATGGATCTAGACCTGACCAGTTCAGACTAACACCAAAAGCTCCTTCAATTGCAATCAAAGCTTGCCCTGTTTCATCACAGACAACACATCCAGAGTTCTAATATTGAGTAGCTAGGCAAACAAGAGACTGAAAAATGCCAGGTTGTGCACTTCAGACAATCTTACATGTGTATTGTTGCGTGATAATATATATGATGGACGTGGTGTGCTTATTCTCTTTGTAACTCGCGACAGAAACAGAGATGTAGAAGAGATGTTAGTTTCTGTGCACAACAGTCAGTGCAGACTTCAGAGATGTTTAGGGTGTGAAACTGGAAACAGATTTGTTTAGGGTTCACAAGCTTCCTCTTCATAACTTCAGGAATCAGTTTCCTTCTGATTTGGCAATTGTGGAATTCTGTACAAGGGTGTTGTATTGTTGTAAAGGTGACAGTATAGAGATGTCCTACTTACTGGCTCAGGACTCACCTTCAGGAGTGGCGACGCAGAGAGACACCACAGCTGCACCAAGGAACGCAAGTAACACCAATGCCGTTGCCTCCATTTGTTGTTGTTGACCAGCCCAAGTTTGCTCTGCTGCGTCACAAAGAAAAGACTAGTTCTCGCGACAGCTCGTAAATGAACACCGGAGGGGTCTGTACAACTCGAAGATTTGACGTTCCTTTCTCAGATGCAAAGAGAAGGAGCGGGGCAACATAGTTGGAGCAGAGCCTCGCTCCTCATCAGTTCACCATCTCCAAAACCCTCATGAGTGAAACCTGCTCTTGCACGCGGGGTGTGCAAACAGGCAGTAGGTATCCTTACCAGAAGCATTTCACGCTTTCCGTTGGCTTCTTCCAGGAGTCACGTCCGTTCTGAACCCCCGACCTACAACAACTCTCAGCAACAGCAAGCGGCCCATGGCTCTTCTTACCACTGAACAACGCACTCGTCGTCACTTTCCTTTTCACCCGTCAGCTAAATGATTCGACATTGTCGTCTCTGTGCTAGCCGATACAACAGCAGCAGCAGCAGCATGATGATGATGCTATCTTGTAGTGGGTGGTTTCGGCTTCGAGACGAGACACATCAGGGAAGATCAGATTCGTTGAGAAGATGTCTGGAAGCTTTTTGCCACCGACATGTTGCAGACTTAGTGCAAAGCAGCAGACGGCTACTGCATGCACCAAAACTCCGAGCTTGACACGAAGATAAGATAACAACAGATATGAAACAGCTCAACATCAGCGAGAAAGAAGAGAAAGAATCTACTGTCTACGGTCATGCTAGCTGAAGCTTCTTAGCTACAGGCAGGAGGAGGAAGACTGCCGCTGTGCTGGGAATTAAAACTAAAAACAGAGCATGAAACTACACTACAACAACAGTGCTGCTGTGCGAGTCTTGAGAACTTAAAAGCTCTTTTTGTTGCCTTTCACAAGTCGCACAAGAAAGACAAAATGGCAAGCAGCGACAAAATTCGCACCCAATTATTATTTTTTCTTTAAATTTTGTTTTCCTGGTTGCTGATCCGCGACAAATCCTCAAATATTATATTATGTTTGACTTAATTGTTTGGGTTCAATGCTTTTTATTACTACCGCAAATATATAGCCAGGAATGTGATGTCTTTCTGTACTAGTCACTTTTCTTCGTCAAAAAAATTTCAGTTAGATTGCAAAGGACGTGAGCATTCTTCATCTAGTTTCCCAACTTCTGCCCCTTTGGAACACAACCCCCATCGCCACCACCGCTACTTCCCAACTTCCGGCCCTTCAGAACACACCCTACTATCATCGTGACTGACTTATTAAGGCGGTGGGTTGTTGAGATGGAGAGATTTTGACATCTAGTTGGTGCTAACCTGACATCCTTTAAATTTTCCCCTTCTTTTTTCCTTTTTGTTCTCCTTGTGATGTGTTCATAAATAAAGTTTGTCAGGTTTACATCATTTCTTGTTTGTGTAGACAATATAACGTAAATAATGCCATCTCTCTTGCAAGCTGCAGTGACTGTGTTGTTGCTTCCACACCATCTTTAGTTTCCTGCAGTGGAGAAGTAGGGTGGAGGAGCAGCGTATGTACCCTACTCCCTTGTCAATGCTCAGAACTCTGCTGAACTCATCAGAAACGCATCCTTCCTTTCGCAGTTGCCTGCCCAGCTGCTTCATCGATGACACCAAAATCGTTGCCCGAAAACTCTAGCACGGGCCTCGCAAATTTTAGACGAGTCATCAAAATCTGAGTTGATGTATTTTTATTATGTACAATTTAATGGTGCAGTGCAGAATTTTTCGTTTCCTGATTCCCTATTTTATTTGAGAAACATTATAGGGTTATCAGTAATTTCACCCCCTATCCCCCTCTTTCAGTGGTATCTCCAAAGTGAGAAAATTTTATTAAATCTCAGTATGAAATGCTGAAACTCAGCATTTAATGCACAAGGTTGAAGAGTAATTACAGTAGTTGTACAGGTAGGAGCAGTGAAAATATATGTAGGAGCAGTGGAGGCGCTCAGGGAAAAGGAAAGGCAGGACTTTATGGATAACTCTAATCCCGAAGAAAAAGCAACTTGTCGCTCTAGTTTGAAAATGTATAGCAAAATGTCAAATCTGGCGTCCCTGCAACAGGACTCTCCTGACTGGTGGGTCATACAATTGTTTTGCTTTTCAGCTGTGTTTGTTTGTGAAAGGTAACACCCAATGCCAACACCTCGGGCATTGGACTACCAGAATAAGGGACCGCACTAGGCAGAGCCCAGGCGGGCCAATTCCGGTAATGCTTGTGGCCAAGGGCATTCCATGGCGTGGGATTTTAATTTTAAAAAAAAATTCTCGTGATACCTTGTGGGTACCCGTGTCACAAGAAAAAGAAAACTGATAATAGACATTTTGCAGGTGTGGGCATTTCATTTTATGAAATGCCTTGCACGCTTTGTAAACAAATCTTGTTGGAGGTTATTATAGTTATAGAGAACCGTTTGTTCCCCCCCCCCAATTTCCTCATGCAGCCATACAAGAATATTTAATCAAATTTGGCTGTAGACCATATATGAAAGTTGAAGAAATCCTTTTTCTACTTTGGCTACCTGCTCGAATATGTTGTAGAAATCTGGCAAATGAAGGCCATGTTTTTCACAAAAATCCTTTGTATGTGTTGAAATCATATAGTTCAGGTCAAAAAAATGTGAAGATTTGCCAAAGAAAAAAAGTATTAAAAAAATCTATTGTCCATTACACACAAGACCTAATGTCCATTATAGGTGCAAAATGTGCACAACACCAACCCAAAGAGTGTCTGGGTAGCACCCAGATGTGTTTGGCCACCACCAAGACACATCTTATTTGGCCAAATGGGCAATCAGCAAACAAAAGAAGCAGCCAATAGTTTTGTACTGCCCACAATGAAGATCTCTTGATGATTACCATCTTCCCTCCACAGTGGCTTGTGGGATGCACTCCTTCCTTTGGCCTGGCCCTAGGCTTTCCACCTTGGTTGAACCAGCACCCACACTGGCACCATGGTAATCAGGGTATCATGGTGAACCAGCTCCTACATCGGTTCCTTCACCTTTTCAAGCTAGTTCTTGGAGAGCAAGTACACCCACACCAAGTATGTGGGCCTCTACCAATGTTTACCAAATCCAAAGTAGTTTGCAAGTTATTTTGTTGTTCCCATCCATGAACATGGAGAGTTTAGAGTGAAGGTGAGTTAAATTACACCAAGTGGGTGAATCATTCTCACTGTCCCCATCAAGTTTTTTTGCAGTTTTGGTTCTAGGAAAGAACACTGCATTTTTATGTACATGAGAGTCACTTTAGACAAAGGTCCGGGAACCAATTTGAAGCAAATTGAACCTTGAATTGCACCTTTTTTTATATTAAAAAAACATTTTAAAAAGGGTACAATGAGTGAGTCTACAGGCTTGGGGTCCAATATCAAAAAATATGTGATTGACATGTGAGAGGATTAAGTTACCCTTTGGTCTATTCTGTTTTTTTAAAATTTTGTCTCATGGGTTTTTTCTCTTTTTTTAATTATTATTCTTATTACACGCAATGGATGATCATGTGCACAAAATATTAATGGCTCTTGTTTTTACTATGACCATGCATTGAGTGATTGCACAATTAATTGCACTACAACAAGTAACTATTGGACAACATTGAAATATGATGAATGCTATGCTATGCTATTTTGCATGGAGTTTTTTATGGATCCAGAAGACCAGCCATATCAACTTTAAAATTCGTCAAAAATCGAGGAGTTGATGTATTTCGAACAATGTCCTCAATCCACAACATATTTTCCATTGTCACAAAAATCAAACAACAAGGGTTAAAAAAAACACCAAAACAAAACCCAAAAAAAAAATGAACAACCTTGGACCTTAGCTTACACTTTGATTATCCAAACCATAAGCTTTCCTTTAATTTTCCTTCCAAAATGATATCGTGTAAACTAAATCACAATTTGATTTGCCTTGATCATGGACTCTCCTCTAAAGACCTTGGGACCAATTTAGAACTCTTGACCAATAGGAATCCTCAATTTCATTGGACCGTACTCTTTGAACCCTCTTCTAAAGTGGCCTTGAATGTAATGCCCTTGGCCCCAATGGAAAGGTTCTTTTATGTTTTCATACACTTTTCAATAATTCATCATCGTTTGTCCCAAATCTATAAAAAAATTTCATTCCCATTTAGGTGGGTAATGGAAAAAGGTTAAATAGTTAGCCTTGAAAGAAGAAAACTATTTGATTGATTGGGATCCACATTATTACACATTATCAATCATGATGAAAAGATCTAAAAAATGGTTCCATTGAATAACATTTACATATAATTTGAACTGAATTCAAAAACATTCAATGAAATTCAAATTTCATTAGAATTATATTCAAATTCGAATTCAACTAAAAGTAAATGAAATGCAAATTAATGCAAGAAAATATTGAAATTTGTTTGTCATTTTCTTCATTTATGATTATGATGTTAAAAAAGAACAACTTAAAAAAAACACAAATATGAAAAGATAATTTTCCATTCCATTCAAAGGAGCAAATGTGATAATAAGAACCACATTCAACCCCTCTAAGTGACCACTTAATCTATGATTATTCTTGAAATATTGTACAACTTTTTTAAAATGTTTAAATATTTCATTATATTATTATGTTTAAATATTTCTTTTTTTCTCATTTTCAAGAAGTTGTAATTGTGATTTTCTACTTTAAAAATACTTAAAACCATAAAACTTAATAACAACTTTCAATGTGTTTTTGGGTTTTTTAATTTATTAAATTAATTTCTAATTTTCAAAATATATACATCATTATATTGAAACTAACATTGCATAAAACAATTCCATTTGTATTTTTTTTAAATGTTAGATACAAAATATTAAAGTGATTATTGCTGCTCTTAATACATATTAGCATGAATGCACCATCAAAACTATTCCAAGCCAACATTTATTCAAATAGGACCAAACTTATTGAACCTAAAGTCACCCCCTTACACCAACTCAAATGTTAGTATCGTCATTAGTGGAATTTTCAGGTTTATCAATTTAATATTATAATGTGAGAAAGAAGTAAGAATAATCTATTTTAGCATTATTTTACCCCTTTCTCACATTTTCAAAGCAAAGCTTAAATTTGAATTTAAATATTCAAAAGATTTATTTAATTATTAAAGTACATTCTATAAATTCAAAACTTTTTCCTTAACCACATGGTTTTAGTCTCCAAGATTCAATATGCATTTACCAACTTTGTATGATCAAAAGGAAAATATAAATATAATTATTTTAAACATATTGTAGGTGAAGTAGGATAATTTTAATTTTATAAAATATCAACTTGGCTTGTCAATGTACATACTCACTTTCCCAACTCCATGTTTCTTAATAATTTATCTTTGTTTAAATATTATTTTTCTCATTTGTTTGGTGGTCATCCAAAATTGTTTTATGTAAGACCTCTTCCTTTAAACAAACAAGAAACTTTGTAATCTTCATTGGGATGTTGACAACTCTATCCATGCAAAAAAGCAAGTAAAATGAGATTCAAAAATGGTAGGAAAGTGTTGAATGGTTGAAAAGCAAGTTTCACATATAACATGACATGAAACTAACATTATATAATAAGATTATTAAAAAGTTTAAAATTTGACATATATTTTAAAAACCTTTTACTGAAATATTTTCATTGACCAATTTGTGTATTTTTTAATAACATATTCTTAATGTTTTCACTCAATCTATGGATTTTTTTTTAACAAGGGCTAAATTCAACATTTTTTTCAATAATGTGGGTGGATTTGTCCTCAAATCAATTCACAAGTCACATTTTGAACTTACAATAACAGTTTGATGATTGAATTGAATGTAATTATCTTTTGCATATGTTCTAAACATGGGTTTTTTTCCCCAATTTTGTGATGTAATCACATTGGGATCACCCATAAGGTGAAATTAGCCAAATGTGGTTATGGGTCAAAGAAGAAAGTAAAAAAGTTGAAAAATCTGGCCGACTTGTTGAAACCTATTGTCTAAATATTAGAATAGGTAATACTTGGTAATATTTGTCACACTAGGAAAGTTTGTTGCATTAAAAAATAAATAAAAAATAAAATTGGCCACTTAATTAATTATTCCTTCAATTTGATTGTCCACTTGATGGGTTCACATTCTCATTTCTTTCTCTAAATCAGAGGGATAGCTTAGATATGCCATAAGCATTTGGAGTTAATCCAAATCAAAGGAACTTTTCATGTAAGCTAGAAACTAAAAATAAAATTAAGCAATCAATATTGCTTCTGAAATCCATTTTGGTTAATGAAATTGCTCAAAGAAAGCTAGACACAGTCCAATTTCTTCACAATGACCTTGTTATTAAACTAAAATCCATGTGGATGGTAGTCGGAAGCCAAGACATCTAAGAGAAGGGTGATGCTCAAGGAACAAGGGTTTCCCAAAAGAAGTGCCCACCCAAGGTGGAGCCAAAGGCTTCTTATTTAAGGAATGCCCCACTCTGCCAGTGCTTTACAAGTAATGGTAAATGATAAATGATCAGTTACTAATGTGGAGATTAAAAAAATTGAAGGGGATAACACCCATTTACACGAGACATTAAATCCGCTATGGGGTCCTCCTCTTTCTCATTTTCCTTGTTCCCACACAAGTTCCTAAGGATCTTTGGACCCGGAAGGTGTCCAACAACTTATAGTGCAACAACTATTCGTGCTTTCAAATGGGAGTTATGCCACAAATGAAGTCAAATCAATAGCCTCAATAAAATGACTAAACAATGAAATATTACAATAATTAGACATTACAATGGAAGGTGGGTGAACCCGTGTTTATATTTTCATTTTAAAATTTTTGTAAACATGGTGGTGATTCTTTCCTTTGAAAAACACAGCTTTTCAAGTTTTTCTCAAAACACATTTTGCAAACTTCGCCTCTAGGCCATAAGAAACATTGAGCCAAAACCAATATGGTGAGAAAAGATTTGGGTAGTAAAGTTAATCACGAAATTCAAATCAATGGGAGAATGATTCTTGAAATGAAACATTATTTTACCAACATCAATATGTTTTGCACAGTTGGAAGGTTAACCATTTTCAAAAGATGGGCAACTCTGAACATGCGGGGAAATTTTGGGTGAGTGGGAAATAAGCAAAAGCAATTTGCTAACTTAGTTTAAAGAGTTCATCAAACTAATAGAAATTCTTAAAGGCTAAATTGTTGTCTAAATCTTAAAACCTAGATCAAAAGTGCACTTTGATTAAAAGATATGGCACAATTAATTTCAAGATAGGGAAAACCCTAAACAATAATTCATGAACTTGATCAAGCAAAAAATTTCCACAAAATGAAAAATGACATCTAAATCAGGATGGAAAGATTCTAAAGCATCAATGATAAGATCATTATAAGATGCTTGTAAGGAAAGGGCTGTCAATTCATGCATTGCACAAGCATATATTCTCATCTTTGACGTGAAGGCTGAGCTTTAATGGAAATGTTTACGAGCTACGAACACATATTGAAAATCAACTTTGTTTATGACCTTTACAATTTAAACTTGTTCACAAATGTTCATCTCATAGGATTTCCAATCCTCTACAAATCAATGTCATAACTTACTTTCATTATGTAAAACTCCACCTATAAAACCAACATTTTGCACATTTGCAAAACCTTCAAAGGATATGCAGATTAAATATCATTATTCAAGTTTCAAATAGAAATATTTGAAATTCTCATGTAAGAATATATAATGAAAAATTTAAGGAGAATTGAATATTTCATTGAAGGAAAAAATGAAAACACTTGGTTTAAATACTCAACTTAACACATAGGGCAAAAAAAAAAAAAACAAAGATGATTAGGAATTTTCTAGAATTAAAAATATTGCTTGAATGGTGTTAATAGTATTGTTTGGTAGGGCATGCATCAATAAGCAAAGAATTGACTACATAGATTATGGACACGTTCAACAATATAACATAAAAATTGAAAAAGCACAAGCATGAGGGTAGCATGGGAATGAAAATTCATCCTCAAAGGGTATTGTAATACCTATCCTTGTTAGGCACTAATGAATTGTTTTTGGAATTGCCAAAAAACATTTAATTTGCTTGCCATGTCCAAAACTTGAAAAAAACTTTCAACCATGCTAGCTGCAAACACATCCTTGTACTCCTATAATAAATCCTCAACTATAATAGTCACTTCTACGAGTTCACATCAATTTTGAGATATTGTAGTCACTTGGTACCCATGTTCAACTTCCTCACTTGAACAACTTGCAATAGTGTCCACAACAATTTCTAGTGGTTGTGCCTAGATTCAAAAGCTAGTACCTCATCCGCTCTCCATGTTTTTGGGTGTATGTTGGTAGAACTACTCCCCCACGGAAAACAAATCTGGTTTGTTGTGAACAAAATATCCTCTTTTTCATTCGTGACACCCTATAAAAAATTGTAATAGAGTACAACCTTCACCACTTTGGTTATTGCAATTGTTCTTACAATGTCATTACCTTCAATAGTAGTGAGGTTTGTACCTCCATCACCATATACCTTTCTGCCTCACAACCAAGGTCTCCTTAATACCATTGAATAAGTAAAATCTAGCATATTATTTTCCATCACAATGAAGGGAACTATTTATGGAATGTCATGAATCTTTGATCAACCCCATTGGTTTGGTCATTGTTTGATCAACTATTCCTAAGTTGTAGGGCATTGGAGTTATTGAATATATCATAATTTTCTCAAAGAAAATTCAACAAAATTGAAATTAAATATTTTTTAAAAATTGGGGTAAAGTCTTGATACTACTGGAAAGCCCTTGATAAGTGAGATTTGTTGAAGGTGATTTTGTAATTCCTTGGGGGAGATATTGAATTTTGAACTTGTAATTTTTGTCATTTAAAATTGAATAACTTTTATTTTTTTAATTCCACAATTGAGTTCTATTGTCAACAGTCATGTTCACATTTTGATTAGCAGCATAGGCCACCCTACCTATATATTAAGTGAGATAGTTTGCTTATTTATTTTTTCTCATGTTGAGATCTCCCAAATGAAGGGGCCCCTACCATGCTCTTGCAACTTTTCAAGATCCCTTGATGAATAAGGGTGCATCAAGGTGGTTTGGTAATGTTTCAACCTATGACACAAGAATTATTGAATGTTGAACAATTTTGTCAAAGAAAATTCAACAAAATAAAATATGAATATTTTTAAGGGAATAGGGACAAGGATTTGATATCCTTAGATTTAAGGTGGGGGGAGATATTGAATTTTGAGTAACTTTTGTGACTGAAAATTTTACTCGAGTAAAGGGGTTTAGTTAGCAACTTGTAGTGACTGCTTGCTTGTGAACATATTTTATGACGGGTAGGCTAGTAAGCTGTGCTGCATTTCATTTCAACCGAATGAATGCAGGGGAGGACTTTTAAGGGTCAGCAGGCTGGAAAGTTGGTAGCCAAAACTATTTCATGGGTGAACTTTGAATTTCTTCAGTTGGACAAGCTTTGTGAGTGCGACTATGAGGAGTTGCCACGATGAAAGGTAGGTGAATTGGTAAGAAAGAGTAGCTGGCCCACTTGGTCACGAACACACCAAAATGAGAACCAGTCAAGGTCACCTGAAAAATCCTTAAAAAATTGCACAGCTAGCTTTCATAGCCATGCAGGAGACCTGGAACAGTCAAATAAACCGAGTCAAATCGTAATTATTGACTGCTCCCTGTTTCTGATTGGATAGATAGTTTGATTGGTCCAACTGGTTTGCTATTAGTAGTCTCCCACCTATTAAAGTTATCCGTAAAGTCAGTCCCGCAGTTACTGGGTGAGTTCAGCCAGTTTTGGTCCTGATAGGCCACGAAATCAGTAACAGGGGCTGATTTTTTTACAAATGCAATTCACAGGGAGCGAAACTGGATTTTGCACTGATTTTGGTGCAAAAACTAGTTTCATCCGGTATGTTTCCTTTTTCTTGAGTAGTGCAGGATTTTGCAATGATTTTGGTGCAAAAACTAGTTTCATCCGATATCTTTCCTTTTTCTTGAGTAGTGCAAGATTTTGCACTGATTTTGGTGCAAAAACTAGTTTCATCCGGTATCTTTCCTTTTTCTTGAGTAGTGCAGGATTTTGCAATGATTTTGGTGCAAAAACTAGTTTCATCCCCTATCTTTCCTTCTTTCTTGAGTAGTGCAAGATTTTGCAATGATTTTGGTGCAAAAACTAGTTTCATCCCCTATCTTTCCTTTTTCTTGAGTAGTGCATAAGGATAAAAAGAGGGGTCAGGGGATGAAAGAAGGGCTGAGAAGTGGGATGATTTTACGGATGTTTTTCTTTACAAGTCCCAGTTTCAGTTTCATGGGTGTGGTTGAGAAAAAGTGAGTTAAGTTACTCAAACTTGGATGTGAGAATTATTGAGCATCCAGGGTCACATACTAAGCACCGCTGGAGATGCTCTTATATGGTAGGTACCTGTATAGGTACAGAAGGGAAGAAGTAGGAGTTTAAATGATAAATTACATGATACGTTCATCCACTGAGTTGTACCTGGTTGCCCAAGGATAGTGCATTGGTGGGGTGTTGGCACCTGGGGCACCTAATCCCAATTAGTCATTATCCTCCTCAAAGGGGGAAGAGCGTGGAGGACTGGGCTTTCCTGGGGGTCATTCCAAACAATAGTCAGCAAAACACTAAAGATCTGGCTGGGTTCTTCTTTCCAAGAACTTTCTAAGAAGAGAAAAATGGCACCCAGCAGCTAACCCTGGTTAGGGCTCAGGGGGGGGCCTTCAATTGACCAAAAACTAGTAAAGTTGACTCATCCATTTGAGTTTTTTCATTCATTTGGGGATTTGGGCATTGGGCATTCAATTGAGTGGATGTGCTTTGGTCCAGTCAAGGATAGTACGCTGACGGTACCGGCCTACTAAATTGAGGACGAAAGTTGAAAACGCACTAGGGTTTTTTTTCAAGGATTTTGTGATGTAACCAAGATGGCGAACATCCAGAAACTAATTTAGCCAATTATGGCTACATGCCAAATATGAAAGTAGAGAAAAACCAGGATCCTTCTATATTCTTGCCTACAGACTGGAACTTATTGTAGAAATATGGTGATTTGATTTTTTTTCTTTTTGAAGCTTGGCAAATTTGGACCATTTTTTCCATTAAAAATACTTTGCATTGGTCAAAATCACATTTTAGCAAAAATTTGCCAATAAAAGAAACAATGAAATTCACCAAATGATAATTTTTTTTCATAAACTTCACAAGACTGCCCATTAGTGTTTTTTTTCTTGGTCATTTATCGCCATTTCTTTATTTTTTAAAAACCATGGCTATCAATACAAAGGGAAAAAAAGATGCAATTTTTTTTTAATCGATGCAAAGTAACAGTGAGCTAATGGGATGGGCCAGAAGGTGTTCATTAATGGCATGGATTCACCAAGATAAACCCTAAGCCCAATTTCTTTCTTACCAAGATGCGACACGGAGGATGTTACATCTTGCTTGAATGCCACACTCAATTGTCGAATAGCTTGCTTGTGAAGACATCAATGCAATTTTCATTATAATTTGTCATTGTTTGTGTCAAGGAGTTCAGTAAACCTCCTTTCTTTGTTGTTTATATTCATCACTAACTAGATGTTACTTGTGAATAATGTTGCCTACTTGTGATGGTCTTCCATTTGCAACAATTTTTACTTGTTCGTTACAATTTCCAAGGTTTTCAATGCAAAATTTTGTATCATAAAAAAATATAATTTATTTATTGGGTAGCCTCCTTAATCTAGAGAAAAATAACATATCATATTGATTGTACATTGCATAATTAGTATTTTATTAAAATTGTATGATGAATTAAACATCTTATGTTTTCAAAGCTTGCTGTTGTGTAGGTTTCAACTTTCAAATGATGTAGATTGTTAACAATGGCCATTGCAAAGATCTTTCATAATAACATGTGTGTTTCGCATTGATGTTTTTTACATAAATGCAATTGAACCCAACAATGAAAAAAATAACTTTTTTCCTCATTATTATCCTTATTTATTTATTTTTTGTTTTGCATCATCAAATTTGGACAGGTCTTGTGAATGAATTTTATGTGCACTATGCAAGACAAAAGTCGATTTGAAGTTTGTGTGATGTTACAAAATTGCAAGATGTTCTGCAATTTGAACATTATACATTGTCTCCTTTGTTGTTCCATGAAAACGATTGTCGATGATGGGCATTGTAAAGATCTTCCATCATGATGGGTGCACCATGCATTAGTGTATTTTACATGAATTCAATTGAATGTGCCTATGGAGGAAAATACATTTTTCTCATATTCAAAAATAAAATAAAATTACAACTTCAAATATGCAACCACATTGTAAATGATTTTGGTATGCACCGTGCAATATGTCAATTAGTGCGATCTTACATAATCACAAGGCACAAGATGCTTGTAAAGTTATAACCATTTTTTGCTTATGGCCATGCATGTACCTAGTAGATTGACGATGTGTAATTTGATGGTGAATCTTGTGTGTCACATTACAAATTAGTGATTGACAAGTTTGGGGAGTTTGTGTGATGATCATTTTACAAATCCACAAAAATGAAAAAGAACCTAACAATGAGAACTTAGTTAGGCCCATCATGTCTTTCTTCTATTTGTCGCCCTCTATGATTCCTATTAAACATCGTTCATATAACATTGATAGATTTGAATGAAAAAACTTAATCCTCCATGAAATGTTTTTTTTTAATGATGTGTTGCACCATTGATAGTTTTCATTTGTCATGGTTTTTTTTGTGACATTATCAAATGATTTAAAAACAAAACACTATTTCTTGTAAACCAACAATGGCCTTTCACTTTAGGTACAAAAATTTATTTCATTGGAAAGTGGTCAAATTGTTATTTTCTATTATTTTTTATGTTTGCTTAAAATGAAAATGTACATTTAGCATTATGTGTAACTGTTTTCTATGATTTGAAAACAAAGGAACTTTTTTATTATTAAATAGGTTTTGAATTCTTGAAATTTATTAAAGAAAAAACTTATTTGGCAAAGATCACACATGAAATTGATTATTTTAAAGACTTGTGACATTCCTTTGCAAAAATGATTGTGTTAAATCCAATTTAAGCATTATTGATCCAATGCACTTTTGATTTAATATAATCTCAAATAGGATCGATCTTTTTCTTAGGTCTGAAAATATTTACGATAAATCCCCCAAATGTGCCTACAATTAAGAGTAGCGCTAAACATCGAGCGCTCGGTAAAGTCCGGAGAAGACTTAAGTAGGGGCCAAGAAAAAAAAGATTATGAGTTCATACATATTGCCCCATTTTGATAGGAGAGCTTTAACAACCAAATACCTTAAATCCATGAATAGCAATTGGACCTTTTTGTCAACGAAACTAATTCCATAATAACTTGTTTTATAACCTCCCTCCTTTGTTATTTATTTTCTAATGTGAAATCTGAATGTGTATAATAGCAACAATTGTTTGACCATTGTTATTCGCTCATTGAACTTGAAATTGTAGAATTAAACTTTTGTTTTGTTAAATTATAGGGTATAGTAAAGGTTATGTTGATTATTTTAACCTTTTCCTATCACAATGCCACTACTACTCCCACCTACTTACAAGTTCAAATATTTCTTTTCCCTTAGGAACCTTATTATGGGTGGTCTTCTTGTCATTCGCACTTATAATGTAGCTTATTCATTTCATGGTCATGTTCCATCTTTTCTTCTTTTGTTTTTGTTGTAGTTATGATCCTTCAAATCTAAATCAAAGTGAAGATGTTAGGTCCTTGAGTGAATATTCCCACACCCTTAAAGAAAATTTGCCCATCTCATCTAAGGTAGAAGTCAAGAAGTGAAACTATGAGGCCACTAAAAAGTTCCAAGACAAATGACTTGTAAAATTGCCATGAACTTGAATAGCTTATATGGAAGATGGAAGTTTGCACGTTGTCAAATGTAAAATTTGTATTGAAATAGAAAGAAAAGACAAATTACTTGTTCTTAAATATGATTTTTTTGGGTAAGCATGTATGTTGTAAAAATGTTGACAAGAATATAAGGTTTAATTTGAAAAAAAAGATTGGTATTATTGCAAAGTGTGTAAAGATGCTAAAAACCAGAAAGTTTTTATTTCCCACAATTGAAAAACTATTGGTGCACAATTAGCACATGGGGGGGTAGGAAAGAAAACAAGGAAAGTTATTCAATTTGCAATTATATTTCATTTTTTACAACAAGGTCATGTGAAGTTGGAATATGAATCATTGTAGTTGTATGAATTCTTGGCAATGCCAAAACACCAACAAAAAACATTGGAATGACAATTCAAGCTAGACCTTACTAAAATTCATGCACCAAGCAATGATGAAGGTAAATAATGCAATATTTCAAGCTACACCCTACATTGCTTCAATTGACATGAAATATTGATAATTGAAAAAGAATCATGTTCCATGTCCATTTTTATGTGGTGGAAAACTAAGTAAGGATTCTGATTATCATATATTTTGATCAATTAGTGATTGCATGATCAATAAATGATAACCTAACTAAAGTGATTATGGAAACATTGTTGATAGATAGTGATTGGTTTGCAATGAGACCAAATTGCCTAAAAAATCATATGTTTTGGGGGAAATGGTGTTACAAAACAAATCCATGACAATTATGCACTTAATTTGTTAGGGGCCCATTGTATGGCCCAACAAACCAATTTGGCAATGCACAACTTATGAAGTTTACTTTTGGTCATTTGCCTTGAGAAACAATTACAAACCCTACATTCACCTAAAATGCATTTAAAGTGAATAAAATTTGTTGAGATTTTGGAAACAAAAGGGAACAAGATTCTTCAAAATTTGAAAACAAGATGGATCTTAATGTTGAGCCCTACCAAAAAGCATGATCGTAAAATACAAAATGTTGTTGGTCAAGATGGTGTTAGACAACCCTACAAACTAACAAGTGAAAAATGAACTATGGACAACTATGTGACCTCCAAATTATGTTGGGACTAATTGCTTGTATTTTACTTTTGTTGGAATCTATGCACGTTTTCATTAAGTTTGCAACTATGAAGGATGTGTTTGTGTGCAATCTTATGGTTGTTATCAAGGTTTGCCAAGTGATTTACACAACATGTATTGTGAACATACTTTTAATTTTATGGGCCATCAAGTCGTTATTTGAGTGCAAGCATGTAAATGTGATAGATAACTTATCTTAATTTTGGAGTTTAACATTTGGCCTTTGAAGTAAATGGCCAACATATATGGGCAATGCATCGAGATTTGGAGACCATGATGCTTACCTTTGTTAGTAAAGATGTATTTGTTGTTGTTGAATCATAAGTGGAAAGCCATTGCAGAGATAAATCCTTGGAACTTTTCCATTGGCATTATTTTATTGTTGTCATTATGTGTTTTGTAAGATAAAGGTTACAAAATGTTTGATTTGAAAACTATAACAAGGCTTTCATGACTTTTGCTTCTCAATTTATTTAGTCTAGTTTTATTTTTAATGCAATTATATGATTTTGCGAATGCTTTGGTGAAGGCTACATAAACTTTGATTTGAGATTTGAAAACAAGGTTTACAACCCATGGTGTCATGGATGTTTTTGGGATTGTGTATCCTTAATACGTATTGCAACTAAATTGTGAGATGTCTTTCAAAAAAAACCTTTAGATGATTAAAACATCATTATGTTCCAAACAAAACTTAGTTGGTGGATGCAATGAAAACCTTTGTGTCCAAGGTCTTGAATGTTAATGACCTTGATAGTCAATAGGGCATGTTCAAGTTGATGATAACTCAAATGCAACAACATGCATGGCTCCACCTTTTTGATATCAATCCTTTGATTAGAATGTGACAATGGTAACATCTTGAGCGTTTGTTTGCAACTTCCTTTAAATATGTGAAATTGGTTTAATTGACCATTGTATAGATAAAGGCAATGTGGAAGATGTGACGTGTTTTTCTATGTTGTCTTTTATGAAGTGAAAATTCACAACAAGCCCATTACTCATTTGTGTACATGTTTGCACAACAATTCATCATTTTGCAAAATTTCCCATATGCAATATGCATTGAATCATGAAGAAGAACACAACATGAATATTGTTATGATCACTAAGCAGTATGTTTTGTGCAAATGTTGGGCCTATTTTTGCAAAGGCAAAGAAATGTTGGCTTCTAAATTTAACTTTGTTAAATTCAATGGTTGTTTTATAAACGAAACAATTTTCTTTCCATGATGTCGACACATTCTACCCAATCTACATAGTCCAATGCTTATAATGCAATGTTTTGTCTTTGCATGTGTTTTTGAAGTTGTAAATGTGTGTTAACTTGGGTTGATTTTATAGGTCACTTATGTTGGAATGGTCAATTTTAGGGGGTTCAATTATCCCATAATTGCTTGTGTTTGCTAGTGCATGTTCATATGTTGTTTGGGTTTTTAATTTAAATGTGCTTGCAATTGCATTGTGTGTGCAAAATGCATTTCATAGCATTTACTCACATGCTCTAAACTCTACAATTTGAAACAAGTAGGTGCCAAATTTAGACAAAATAATTTCACATATCACCTTAAAAACTCCAAATGCAAAAAAAAGATTAGCCAAAAACTTGTAACTGAATTTCAAATGTAACCAGATTTCTTCACCTCTAAAGTTGGAGGAGGGGAAAGAAATTTCACTTTCAAGTTTTAAGTGGCAGCCATGATGAGATAAAAAATTAACCAATGAGTTTGAACAAAACTCCCAACATATCTTAGTTGTAATCAGTTCAGCATCCCATGCCCTTCAGCCAGTGTTTCTTTTCCTGGCCAGTTTTTGCCAATTTTCGACCTGAAAAATATGATTTCAACCTATGCAAAGGATATTTCATGAAAAAAAAGACCCAAATTCACCATATTTTGAAGAAATTTTTTTTTTCAAATTGCCAGATTTTTATGATAAGAAGTTATAGTAGATAGCCAAGAATATAGAAATTTTCCATGTTTTTCTACTTTCATATCTAGTACATAGCCAGATTTGGCTAAATTATTTTCTGGCTGACCACCACTTTGGCTGTATCACAAAATCCTTGAAAGAGAAACCCACCCTGCCTTCAGCTGTGGCCCCACTGGCTACTTTGCAGAAATGGAAGGGAAAAAAAAAAACATTGCTGCCCATGAGATTTGAGGACACGACACAATGTTCATATAGTTACATGAAGTCAAAGAGGGACAAATAAGTACCCCCAGTTTTTTTCTTTTAAGTTTGGGGCAGGGGAGGTTTTTTTTTTCATTTTTCCTTTGTTCCCAACATGTTCCCGAGGTTCTCAATGTGTTCCCCAAGAGTGTTCCCAATAGCACCTTGTGTTCAATCCCATATGTTTTGAGCAAAGTCCTCCCCTTCTCACCTATATAGGTGGACCAAAGGGCGAGGCATTCCATCTTTGCATAGAATCTACTATTTTGGGGGGTCTCCATAGTTTCAACATTATTTTTTTTGGTGATGGGCCAATCAAATTGGCTCATTGCCCCCCCAAAAAAAAAGTTGGACTTGTGAGGCACCCCTAACTAATTAGAATAAGTCCCTCAGAATACTGTGAGCTCAACGCTTGGATCGAGATTCAATACCATGTCCCACAGTTTGTGCCCCAGGCCAAAAATGGCGACAAACAGTTGTGGAATAAAAATCTCATGCAGCCAATGAGAAGGCTCAGCATGCACACATGAGGGGTCCAGCTTTTCTCATGAGGGAAATTTTTTTCTTGTTTTTTGTTTTTTGTTTTTTTTGTTGCTGTTGCTCTCAATGTGTTCCCATCATGTTCCCCAAGTTCTCAAGTTGTTCCCCCAACACGTTCCCAATAGCATCTCTGTTCTATCTCATTTTGGTTTGCCCCAAGTTGGACTCCCTTGTACATAAACTGAAAAGGTGGGACATACAGGAACACATTTGTTTCTATTTTGTCATTGAGGGTCCAAAGAGATGCTTCTATTGGGGAGTGAGTGCCCTCGATGTTCCAAAAAAAAATTGGTGTTGGTTGGGCCAATCAATGTGACTCCTTTAAAAATTAAATTAAAAAAAGAAAAAAGTTGTGAGCATACCCATGAACAAATCAATATGAATCACACTATGTACCCACCACAATCTTAAGCTCTCTCTATATATAACAACAGAATTGCGATATATTAGCCAGCTCGTCATTGCAATTCATGGCCATTTTGCCAAAATCATTGGCAGCGGATCACAATCAAGGAAAGCAATTTTTTTCTACTTGACAATTCATAAGGTATGAATTCAATGTCCAAGAAATGAATTTCTTTCCACTCAGCATAAAATTTTCTTGCAGGCAATGAGGTGAGGCACTCATGCATCTGTTGGGGATTAGTGGGGGGTGTTGGACTTTTGTTGTTTCCCATCAAGTTCCCAATGTGTTCCCCAACATGTTCCCAGTAGCTCCTCACTTCATCCCATAATATATCCTTGGCCCTGAGTTCTACTCTTGTAACCTATATGACCAGCCCAAAGGAGGCCAAGATTACAAACATCCCTATTTTGGGACTGTCCAAAGCTTGATTTTTATTTATTTATTTATTTTTTTGATGGGTTAATCAAAGATGCAAATTTATAAAAATAAAAGAATTGGACTTTGGGGGGTCCACACAACTTATTAATATGAGTCACAATACCTTATTCCTTATCAAATATAAAACCCTAAGCACCCTATTCCTCAGTCCTACTAGCATGCAAATGTTGTGCCCTATGATAGTGGCTTCATGCAAGTAGGTTAGGCCATTCACACCTTAGCAAAATAATGAAACACTCCAGAGAATAATACATGCATCTCCTCAATACTTACCCATACATCAAAGAGCACCAAACCATCTCTAGTATTTGGATAAGAACCTACAAAACATTGTTACAATTCCAAATAAGGGCATGAAACATTATTTTTCTCCAATTGCTTCAAGTCTTTCCAACCATCTCCTTGATCTTTGCTCAATTTTTTTGCTCTTAGCTTAAAGATCTTATTCATATTTGTGATTGGAATACTTCCAAATGATTGCTTGGCAATGTGGTGTGATGACATTGGTTTGATGACTTTGTGCACCAAGTTTTCTTCCACAACTTGTCAAAGTTACTAGAACGCATGAAAGTTGATGCAAATATCCAACTATCATCTTCTCTTTAAAAACTTCAAATCCTTGTACAAGATACAATTTAAAATGTGCATCTTGGGAAGAACTTTCTAGTCTTGTGCCTCCTAGTGTGGAAGACAAAGTTATGAGCATGGAAGCCCATAAATTATTCATAAGATTCTTGGACACTTGATGAAATATTGTGGTGTGATTTTGACCTCGGCAATTACATTTGGTATTAAATTTTAGGTTGGGAAGTTATTTTTGTCATGTGTTTCAAAACATGGTCGTTTTGATGGACTTCTATGTGGCTTGACTATTTGAAACATGTGATGATGCACAACTTTTCATGGCTTGGACATGGATTCCCTTTGAAGTTGCATTTCATTTTGTTTATGAAAAGTCCTTTTAAGATTTTTGCACGATGGTTCATTGTGATTATGATCATGTACTTGAAGTTCCCTCTTCAACCAAACATTGGGAGGTGGTGTAAGCAATGAAAGTTCTCAAAGGAAATTTGAAACCAATAAGATATTAAAGTTATTCGTAAAGTCTCGCAGTTAGGAGGTGTGTTTAGCCAGTTTGATCTTGATAGAGCACGAAATTAATAATAGGGGCTGATTTTTTTCACAAATAAAATTAACGAGCAAAACTAGATTTTGCATTAATTTTGGTGCAAAAACTAGTTTCGTCACCCATCTTTCCTTTTTCTTAAGCGCTTGCACTAATGCTACTACATTTTCACTACTCTAACATGTATTATTACTATAATTATTCTCAAACAACGTGCATCTAATCCTAAGTTTTAACATTTGATGCTTTAATTTAAGGAAATTTCATTACTTTACAAATAACAATGTGTAAGGGTTAAAAGAGGGGTTAGGGGATGAAAGAAGGGCCCATAAGTGGGATGATTTTATGGGTTTCTTTATTATAAGCTTGGATGGATTATGTGTTAGGAAAATGGTTATTTGTTTTAATCATCATTAGAAAACACAAGGAATAAGTAGTTGACATATTGCTAGTAGTCAAGCAATGGACAAGTGGTCAATGATGCATATTGTTAGTGATTAAACATGCAAGTCCTTGATGGACAAGTTGAAAGGATAAAATTTTAGGATTTTTTTCCATTAATCTATTGTGATCATATCTACACACAATAATGTTAATCATAGTAATCTAATGGAAACCCATTGATGTGGACCCTATTACAACACTTGCTTTCCATTGCATAAATACAAAGGGCTAAATAATAATAATTAATGCATCTTAATAGATTGATAGTCTAACTACTTTCTACATATCTTTTAGTTACACATGGGTTCCAATTGAAAATTGGTGACAAATGTTACCTTATGGGGATGTTCAATTTGATTCATAACTCTCACAACTCTTGCATTTGATCAACTTGAAACAATGAAAGTTGTGAAATGACTATGATCTTAGTTAGGTGGGAAAATGTAATGGAAAAAGGTTGTCATGATAGATTTTATCATAAGAACCTTAGTGGAAAGATGTTCTTAGTTATACAAATGTGCAAGTTTTTAGTCATATCTAGCTTTTCAAAAACACTTCCTTTTTCCCTTTTTTTTTTGCCTTTTCCTCAAAACTTTAGAATGTTTTAATTTTCATTGCTTCCAAGTAAATTGAGAGTCAGACATTCATTGGGGTTTAGGTAGAAAATGGGATATGGATTCAAATTTTAATTTGAATTTACATAATAAAATTTTCACATAATGATTTTCATCGATAAAAAATATTGCATTTGTATTATTCATTTTACAACCAATCTCATCATTCATACATAATAAATAACCTCTATGCTTTAAAAAAGTTCAATTTTTTTTTCATTCATCATATGCCACATATAATTGGTAATCAATTAAATGGTTGATAAGCGGTTGTTCATGAAGAGTAGTGATTGAATGGGTTCATTCATGGTCGAATGATTACAAAATTGGATTTTTTTCCCCAAATATAGACAACCAATTTTGGTTAATGAAAAAAAATAAAAATATGGATGCATATCTAAATTGGTTTAAACTAAAAATTTTAATATGATGAACATTTAATGGGAATGTTGAAACATATGCCTAATCTAAAACTTTTTATGTTTGTAGGCACAAGTAACAATGCAAACCATTGCCATAGGTTCAAAAAAATTTAACATGTACCATTCATGTTAAAAAGGAGGCAACCCTTATGAAAGTCCTACATTTTGATCCTAATCATTATCAAAGAGTCAAAATTTGTCAAAAAATTTATAGATCAATATTTTAGACCACCACATATTTAAAACCATCAATAACATTCACTTTGTGTGCACATGCATGGTGAAACAAGACTATTAAAGGAGTATAAAAAATGGTGACATTGTCACACATTTTTTGTACACCTTAAAAAATTTGAAACTATAGCACTTGATCAGATTTGGCAATAATTAGATTTTTTTAATTATTAATTTTGAGAAATCAATGCTAACCAAGCCAAAATTTTGAAATAAATTGAACTAACCTTATTGAGACTTCTAGAATCTAAAAAATGAGTTTTAAAAAAAGGCTTATGTGACTTGCATTGATGCATGTATGATTTATGTTGCTTTATTATTAGACAACATCATTATATATTCCAACCATACATGTAATTGCATTTTTTTTAGCAAAACATACATCATCATGTTCATGAAACTTCAAATGGTGATTAATAGTGCTCACAATGGTGTGCATGATGCACATATCACAAAATTCAACGACAATTATTTTCAAGTGTAAAACATTGTGACAAAAATGTTTCCTTGAAGCTTGTGGTGCCACATTTGTTGTGCTTAACATATTTGTGATAATGTTTTGCATTCTCTTTTCCTATTCACATTGGAAGTATAGGCATCATTAAATGATTTGGAGAACACTAAATTCTCCACACTAAATGATGCAAATGTATTCTTGTCAAAGTTGCATGTTTTAAAATTCATGTTAAATAAATAAAAAAGTTGACCATCCTAACCTAACTCAATCTCTTGCAATGGGATGTTTTTAGCATTTTTTTCCTTTTAAAATAATTTTTTTGAAATAAAAAATAAAGGGATTCATTAGCACATTTCCACAAAACTTGAATTTCTTTTAACTTTCTGAAAATGAAGTGAAATTGAAAATATGACTAGTTTTTCTTACAACTTTCAACAATATATACCAAAGCCTATCAACCTCCTTAGTTTTAAAAAAATGATGTCAATAACATTTTTTTTTCTTTCAAATTTCAATGTTAAAAAAATGAAAAGTTCTTACAATAAAAAATAAAGGGAATCACACCGTTGTAAATTCCCATTTAGCTATAAAAAGGGAATCACATTGGTATGAGTTCCTTAAATAACAATGGGAAATTAAGACCCATGCCAACATGAATCCTTTGTGCATTTTGACCAAATTTCAAAAAGCCCATAACTTTCTCCAAATTAGGTGTAATTGCACCTATGGTCACTTTCTCTTACAAATAGTGACATGTGCTTTCAATGGTGTATCAAGCCCCAAATTTTAATAATATGTTTGATGCAACAAGGAAATTTTATTGATTTTCATTTTTTTAAATGAAAATTTGAAAAAAAAGAATGAAAAAACTCATGTTAGCATGAACAATCATTTAAGAATGGGAAGGGTCGACTCATGCTAATGTGAATCCCTTGTGCTTTAAACCAAACTTCAAAGCCTGTGACTTTTTTAAAATGAGGTGAAATTGCACATCTAACCATTTTTTTCTTACATTTTATAATGTGTGTTTTCTTTTGATTTATTGAGTTCCCAATATTGAATGTCCATTTTCAACATTCATTTTCTTCTTTTTAATGAATGTTCCAAAATAAAAAATGAAGGGACATGTAAAATATGAAACAAATGTTATTATCTAATTGACCTTGCAATTAATGCAATGAATAAAAAGTCACATAATTTGAATCATACAATCATGTGACAAATGTACAATTCGACCATCATTTTGAAACATGAAACTTGAACAACTCCAACAACTATATAGGCCTCATTACATCATAAGTTATAACATGCTTCGAAAGTCTTCATGATTGAATTGAAAATTATTCTATACTTTGAAATAAAGAAATTTAAACTAAATCCTTTTCAACTCACATGGAATCAACAATTTCTTATCACTCTTGTTAACATAAAGTTTTCCTTTGAAAGGAACCTTGTGCATTATCCCTCATGATGGCTCCACGCTATAAAAAAATTTAATTACAATCATTGGAATTAGTATTTTCATTTATTATTTAATACACTTGCAATTTTTTCTAATATGGCACATAATGCTTAGGTCATGGTCATAATGGATAAATGTGTTAAAATACATGAGGGCCATGCCATGATATTTGTAATATTTTATTTCAGTTTTAATTAGAATTAGAATTATTTGATTTTTTTATTTTCAAAAAAAAAGTTGAATATGGTTTTTTGAAGAATCTCATTATAAAAAAACTAGCTAGGTTCAAATATCACATATTTTGCAATTTTTAAAAATTCGTTGGGCAAGGGTTTGGTAGCTTTGGAAAATGATATTCTATGTTAGTGTTTTTTAGAGAAAATTAGCAAATAGATGATGTGATTCCTAGCCAAAGAACCTTTAAACAACTACATTCTACTAATTATAAACACAACCATGATTAATTATTTAAAATTTACATTACACACTAGATACTTGCCAAAACCCGATTACAACCACTTTTATATCTTTCTTTTAATGAATTCACAAGAAACAACAAACATTGAAAAGATTCCATGATAAATTGTTTCAAATGTCTAGGGTGATTGCAAATGCTTCAACCCATATTCAAAACCCAAAAGGTCATATTGCTTCAAATGTCTAGGGTTTAAGAGAGAGTACAAACTACAAATGATTCAAGCTTCAATGCACATTGAAAAGATAAAACTAGCATATTGCTACAAATGTCCATGGGGACTTCAAATCTACAAATACTTCATATCACATTGAAAAGACAAAAAATTTAGATTGGTAAAAGGTGTTCTTGCTTTGCACTTTAGTTCATAGTGTTGTTGCTCCTACCATATGTTGCCAACCCCACATGAACATCACACAAGTCATTAGGGTTCGGTTCATCTTGCACATTAACATTAACATCTAAAGTTGAAAATTCCATGAAGGCAACAACAAAAAATTGTGAGAGAAATGAGCAAAGAATTGTGAAATGACTCCTAGGGATTGACGAAAATCAATAGAAAATAGAAACATACAAGTGGTGATAGCAAACAACAAGGTGAAAGAAAAAATAAATGTGAAAAGGTTAGTCCAATTTGAAAACAACAAGGTGAAATTTAGCTTGTAATTAATCAAATTGAAAACTAGCAACAACATAAGCTAAACACCAACATAAATAAATAGAAAGAAGACATGCAACACTACAAAAAATTGTGTTCATAGAAACCTCACTTCCTTACAGCTAAAACTTTGAAACAATTAATTTACAACTTTGTTGCAAGTATCCTAGGGAAAATACAAGGAATTAAAAATAAAATGCCACATAAAACATTCATGGAGTTCCATTGTAATTGCATATTAGTTCCAAGATGGACCCTTTTACAAATGAGTGTATGTACTATATATATGGTTTTGGTCAACCATGTTTGACTTTGTTAACAAGTTGCACAATAATCACACATGACAATTATAATACAATTGGAATAAATGAAGCATTCATTATCAACTTCTTTGCAACTATTTTACAATTACTAATTACAATTATTATTATTATTATTAGTTCATTATATAATTAACTATGACTACAAAAATATAATATAAATATATGAATTATTAGTATATTAATAAGTTTATTATTACTATTATTATTATACATTAATATTTATATTCTAGATTAATATTGAATCTTATTACTTATCAGCTATTAATGATAGTTGGTATTACCTAGTAAATAGATTATGTTAAGGTAAAACTACCCATCATTCATTGTTTTTTAATGATAAAACAATTTTGGATCTTTATTGTTTCTTGTCTATTTTGTGTGATGTAAAACATCATGGGAACACTGAGGTAATCTTTACATGATATGTTTCAACTCCAAAAAAAAAGGAACATTATAGCATGAAACATGTCAACATCACATAATGTATTTTCGAAAAAAAGACCATTTCTTTTTAAACCTCATGTTTTCCTTTTTTATATATATTAATTTTCAATAAACTAAAGTGATATGGGTGTACCAAGTTAAAATATACACTAATTCTTTTAACTCCCAAGGTGAAGAAATAACACAAAAAACCATGAATAAGACAAATGTGTTGAATTTTAAAATGTGAATTAAATAAGTGACCAAACATTGACCTTGTTTACTTTTGACAACCATGTTTTCTTCATTTTGTGTCTTTTTTTAATAATCTAAATAGATGTGGGTGCATCATTAGGGTTTTAAAACTTTTTGCATTTGAAAAACAAAAGGACAATGTACTAGGATCTAAATTTTTTGAAAGTTTAAATGTTTATTCACTAGCTTATCTTGCAATAGTTGCAAGATTTTATCCCATATTGTTTGTCTTGCTTTTCAAATTAGTAAAATGTATAACTAACTACATTAGGAGTATTAAAAAAGAAGTGACATTTGGATTAAACCAGTAAAAAAAAGTTTCGCCCTAAAGATTAAACCCAAAATAAAATAAAATAATCCCAAATCACCTACCTACTTGCTTAGGCTTAACTACCTACCTACTTAGCCTAGGAAATGTAGGTAATAATGTTTACCTACCTTAGGCTTACTTACTTATTAACCTAAAAGCCATGTGTCAACATCATTACTAGAAATCTTATATTATGTAACTATTTAATTTGCAACTACATGTGACTATATATCATTTGTTACTATGTTTTATCATTTTTACAATTAGTATCCATCTTTTTTATTTCATTATTATTATTGAGATTATGGTGCAACTAATAAATTGTGCATCTTTTTGTATTGATTATTTTTTTGGTTTTTCATCCAAAAATAGGTCATTGTGTTCATTTAGTTGTAAAATCAATTGTTAATTTGATTATTCCTTCTATTGTGCATATACAATTTATGGACATTAAGGTGTTTTGGACTACATTAAGAGTATATTTAACATGTAATATATTAAACATACATTAAACCTATTTAACATATTTAAATGTATTTAACCTACATTCAACATATATTAAACATGTATTAATTCATGTTATGAACATATTACATTAAAACAATTCCATCTTCATTATATATTGTGGTTTGTTTACAAATATACCATGTTTATTGTAATGTACAATTAAATTATAGTACCAAAGTCCTATTATGATTATATCATCTTCATATTAAACCAATATTGATTATTGATAAATTAGTACTATCAACTAATTGATTAATAATATAAATATGGAATATTAATTAATGAACTAAAATTGATCAATAATTATTCATGAATTAATAATAATAATCAATTGATTATAATGAAATCTATGCAATAATAATAAGTTAAGTAAGTTAATCAAACATAAATTATATTTAATATTTTAATACTAAATAATCAATACATAATTCACAATCTATTAATTAATTATTTAATAAATTAAATATTTTAACATATAATAAATTTTATTTACTAATTTATTTGATAACTTTTTAATTTTAAGCTATTAATCAATCTATAAATTATAACTAACTAATGAATAAAGTTAATTAGTAATTAAATAGTTACATAGCTTATAAAAATCTTCACTAAAATTTCACAACTTCATTTATTGAGTTATTATCAATGATTAATTAAAATTAAAAATTTTAATCCATAAGTTTATAATTTATTATAATTTATTTATTTAGAATTTATTATAAAATATATTAGTATATCAATTAAATTATATTTAATGAAGTGTTTGATAATTCATATTTATTAATCAAGAGTTATGGTTAATAATTATTAAATTGAAGATAGTTAATTAACTATTAAATAAAAATTAATTAATTATTCATGAATTAAACTATATACTTAATATTATTGATTAATTAAAACTGATTTACAACTAAATAAGTTAATAACTTTATAATTTAATATAATTAATAATTAATAATTTAATTGATTGATTGATTGATTAAAATTTTATTTAAATTGGTTAATCAATCAATTTTTATTTTAAATAATTGATTTAGTCATTTAAATTTATAATTAAAATAATATTGAATTAATTAATTTCATTAAAAATAAATTTTAATGAATTATATATTAAATAATTAAAGAATATTTAACATTTATAGGTAGGTTTGTAAGTGGGTAGGTAGGTGAGTAATTAGTGGCTAATTAATTAATTAGTTAGCTCATTAATTTCCTATTTACTTTTAAAAATTATATAATCTACAAAATTAAAAAATGAACACAAAACATATGGGAAAATCCTTTTTGTTGTAACTCAATTTGCAATTAAGGTGCAATTGGAAAAATTTACCCATATGTTTTGTCCTCCAACCTCACATTATAAACTATATAAATTTTATTTTTTTAATGTTTTCACAATAAAAAAACATGTTTCATTTGGAATGAGCTCAAATAAACATAACCCAAATCATAAAACATAAAATGAAATAACAAGAGTTACATGGCTACTTTCTAACCCACTTCTACTTACCTACCAAGGTAAATAAATAGGTATGTAGCTTAGGTATATCATACCTACCTACCCACCTACCTACCTACATAGGCATATGTACATACCTACATACTTACTCAAATAAATATTCATTTGATTTATTTTTCAAAATGCAATTAATATGCCAAGTGAATAATTTTGATTGTGTCACGTATCACAATTTAGGTCCATTCAAAATGAATGTTAAAAATGGATGGCCAAGATCAATGTTTGAATAATAAAAGAATTTTCACCCAAAATTCATCATGGTGTCATGTGGTGGATTTTGGTATCACCAAGTGGCACCATCACAAGCAATTGGAATTTAATGGCATGAATTTTTCAACATATAAGATCATTGTTTTAAAATTTCCCTAATTTAAAACATGTGGCAAATAATGTGTGAATATTTGATAGTTGTAAAAATATTTGTGTGATGTGTTCAAAGACATGGGCGCAAGTGAAGGCATTATCTTAAACCCCCTCAACCATTAAACGACATGTTTGTACCAATCTTTAATGGGCCATTCAAACACCAAACCCTTCAATGGAAAGAGAATATATTTCAATCTCAAGTGAAAAGGGCTTAAACTTGCACCCCACCTACAAATAACACAATGGTCCCAATAAATCCACAAAAAATGGCATTTGCACCTTCTAACAAGTTTCATTATTAAAGTATTTGAATTCAACCAAAAAACAAAAGTTGGATAATAAATGGGCGACTTTCTTTATGAAATGAAATCCTTTCAATGTTATGTGACACCAGATGTTCATAGAAGTTGTGAAAGCAACCTTTGAGTCTTGAACATGTGACAAACCCTATCATACTATGTATTACGCAAAGATTTGTTAAAACAATTGAAGGTTGATGTGTTAAACATATTTATGAAAAGATGCAAGATTCCATTCACAAGTATGGAATTGTCATGAATGTCAATGCCATGGGGTTCATTATGTTGAATGTTCATCCATGACTTGTATTAAACTTGTACCTAACTCTTAGTTTAGTTTTATCTCACTCTTAATTAACTTTTAATTAAATTTTAGTTAACTTTTAATTAAGTTCTAATTAAATCCAAATTAACTTTCAATTAATTTCTAGTCAACTTTGAATTAAGTTTCAGTTAAATCCCAGTTAAACTCATAGTTAACTCTCAATTAAACCATAATTAACTCCTTGTTAAATCTTAGTTAACTTTCAATTAACTCGTAATTGACTTTTAATTAAAAAGGTTTTCAAATTTTTTTTATATTCGTTGCACACATAAAAGCCTCCTTGGAAACTTCTTTGAATTAGGTCCCCAAAGGGGTATAAATAGAAATAGGACCCCTCATTCCTTTTAGTTTGTTTAACATTAGTTGACGCACATGTAAACTCCTTGGTAGATTCAACTACGAGTCTAAATGTGAAAACAACGAAAGGATAAGGAGTTAGGGCACGTTCTTTGGCTCGCAACACTTTGAGGGTAGCGAGGCATGCTGGAGCTTTAGGATGGGGATTAGGAAGAACGATAAACAAATTAATTACTCACACGAACCTGCACAAACCAAATAACAAGTTGGTTAGTGCATAATTGGAACACTTTTGGTGCACGGATGAGTCATGAGCAACCATGGACTCACAAAACTCACCATGGCTTAGACTTGGGGGAAGCCATCACCTTCCCCCTTATAGTATTTTTTGTGTTTAGCACCCAAATGTCATTTTGTCTCAAGACTCCCAAGTTGGAGTCCCAAAATTCTCGAAATTTGGACTTTTACAACTTTGGAGGCCCATAACTTCTTTTGTAGACCTCTGATCAAAATGAAGAAAAGTTGTAGCTTTCGTCAAGATCTTTTCAACGGTATGTGTCACATCACTTGCACACAAGGAAATTAGGGCAATTTTTTATTTTTAGTGGTCAGAAATCAAATTGTCAATTTAACTCCCGACCCTTTTTTTAATCATAACTTATGTTTTAAGAACCCAAATGGGTTATGCGAGACCATTTTAGACATTTAAGTTCCAAGAGCTTTCCAATTATATAAATAACATTTTAATTTAATGCGTTTTGATCCCTGCAATCACCTTTTGAAAATTTGGAAGTCCATTGGGACTCTGTCTCCCAAAATGGGAGCTCATTTGGGAGTGTGGGGGTTCATTCCCTCACGCTCTCTTGCACTCTTGGGAGCATGAAATGTGATTCCTGGGCTCATTCTTGGCTCGCACCTTTGTAAGCCTTTGCCTTGGTTGCAAGCCCAAGGCTAAGGTTGCGACATTGGTTTTAAGCATGATCTTGCACCATAGACTTGTCATGTTCTTTTTATGTTCATGTTTACATATGTTAGCATAATAAATATCCGTTTTCATGTTTGTCTTGCACATCTCGTGTTCGTAGTTTTTGTGTTCTTATTAAAAATCACGTAATCTTGTTTTATTCCTTGTTTGAAAGTTAGACTTAAACTTTTAATTTAGCCTTTATTCTTGTGGTTCTTCGTGTTCTTAACAAGAATGACCATTTGTTCTAATGGTTGGAATAATGTTGCATAATGTCCATTTGTTAAATGTAATGTTTGCTTGTCTTAATGGCGAAGTATTTGTAGGTGCCATTAACACAAGAAGGAAACATATAAAGATAACCAGTATGTATGTAATGCATTGGTTAGATACATTGAAAGCATTGGAGTGGAAAACATTATACAAATTTGTATAGACAATGTTTTGAACATGCAAAGTGGAGCTGACCTTTTAATCCATTTTTTTCCAAGTTTTTACTTTCAAAATTATGTTATTTATTGTTTAAATTTACTACTAAACGTTTAGGAGGGAAAAACATGGGCAAAACAAATTTTGCCCATGAAATTATTGTTTTTAACGGACAATTGTGTGAAGGACAATAAAAAACAATATTTTTTAGCATTTCTTTCCTTGTTGACAATGAAGGAAACCTTTGAAAAGGTTTGGATATTTGTCCAAAAAGTTCATGGAATAAAACAATTATATCTTGGTGGACTTGATGAAAACTTTCATGGTTTCCCAATATTGATTTTCATTCCTTAATCACTTCGAAGGATCCCAAATTTCAAATCTTAGGTAGTTAATTCTTTAAAAAATGACCATGAAACATTGGCAAGGCATATGGATATGCATATTTTTGGATTTTTTGTTGAGTCATCTAAATGGCTAGTGATGTAATATAAAATTTCCATTATCGATTTTTTTTCAAGTTTGAAAAATAGCTTTCTAATTCAATTGTAGAGTGCTAATGCAAAGGGTTGGTTAAAGTTGCCAAGAGGAATGTTAAATCTAGTTTGCTTTCATTTGATTTGGGGAAATAATGCATTAAGTTATGTGGAGAAAGATAAATTCATTAATAGTGGAAAATCTAAGTACATGGAATTTTAAATGCAAAACATCGTGAAAGATGAAACTTATGCATGTGTTATGGGCCTTTATGTGGACTATCACTACTACAAAAGTGGGGTGTAATTCATTAGCTTAAATCATTATGGGACCTTAAAAGTGAAATAAGTTCACTACATTTTATTGATTTCACCTTGGTTAAAGTTATTTCACTATAATATCATTATTTAAACATTGTGTTTCACTACTAGTTGACATAATTCACTATTATAATTTACTATGGTAAATAGGTTTATTTTTATGTTGTTTTAAATACCCTATATATGTTATTCTATGATATAATTTATATTATTTTAGGTTACTTTAGTTATTATAACTTATACCTTATGTTATTATAAATTATTTTATCCTAATTATAATAACTTAAAATAATCTAAAATATAATATAATGACCTGAGGTAAAATAACCTATCATAACAATAATAGCCTATGATAATAACTTAAAATATCCAACAATAATTTATAATAGAATAATCACCAATAGTTGTAATATAACATAAAATAACCAACAATAACCACTAATAGAATAACCATTAATAACCACCAATAGCCATTTTAAAAAAATCACTAATAGCCACTAATAGCCCCAATAAAAAAATAACCAATAGCCATTAATAAAATAATCACTAATAGCCATCAATAGCCATTGATAAAATAACCATTAATAGCCACCAATAGCCCCAATAAAAAAATAACCAATAGCCGTTAATAAAATAATCACTAATAGCCATCAATAGCCATTGATAAAATAACCATTAATAGCCACCAATAGCCCCAATAAAAAAATAACCAATAACCATTAATAGAATAATCACTAATAATCATATATTATAATTATTTAGGATTGCCAAAAATAATCTAAGGTGAAATTATCTATAATAAATTAAAAAAAACTTAAGGTGAAATAGACTATAATAGCCTAAAATATTCAATAATAACATGAGGTGAAATAGCTTTCAATAGCTAAAAGTAACCAATAATAGCCTCACATAGTCGAAAATAACCTAAAATGATATAACTTAAAATAATCAATAACTTATAATAGTTACATGTAGCCTAAAATGAAATAACCTACAATAGCCAAAAATAACATAAAATAACAAAAAAACCTTATAATAACCAAAAATAACCTAAGGTGAAATAGGCTAAAATAAGCAAAAGTAACAGAAAATAACTAAAATGAATTTTAAAATTAAACTTTAATAATTTCTTTTGGACAAAATATCAATAAAATATGAATTTTCAAAGTTTATGTTTTTGTAATGTTTAAAATGAAGTATATGATAAATATAATGCAATGTAATATATTATCATAACAATTGGGGTGGCTTGATCGTAGGGTTATTTACTTTCATTTTAAAGGTCAAAGGTCAAACTTCACAAGTGTTGTGTGCATGGTCAACAATGGTAAGTTGACCGAATATTGTCCTATCTAGTTTTTTATAGTAAGTGCTTAGATTGATTACGTGGCCTACGTACCTAGGTTAGGTTTTTAATCTAACTTAGGTAGTGACACATGTTAATAATTCAGAGGTTGAAAATCATGAAATTATCAATAATATTATATATTAAATAATTTAAATTTAATCGATTTTCATGATGCCTAATGAATTAACTAACAAGTGAATTGTCCTGTAACAACTAGTCTTAATTCACTAGGGGGTTGATTAGTTTCACCATAGTAAAAATGTCCAAATTCACTCAAAATCTAATGAAACTTAGAATGAACTAGGATTTTGGTATACTATATTGGGAAGATGTTTTGTCGCATTTGTTTAAAACCTTTATTTCTTTGAAATGCAATTCTTTTAAAGGGCTTTTGGTTTTCAAACAACTGGAGGTCTAATCATGTTAAGGTTTCTTTGCCCAACATGTTTGACATTATTGATGTAAAAAATCCAAAAATCCTTTTTTATTGTGTGCTAAAAAACATGAAGCATTCTTTAATGATAGTAATGTACACAAACTTTAGAGACTTTAATTTAAGATTTTTTGTTCTTGTGAGGTTGCATGATCCAAAGCTTGTTCATGTGTGGACAAAAAAAAAAAAAAAAAAAAAACAAAAAAAAAGAAAAAGAATTTTAAACGTGAAAGGTACAAAGGTGGGAGATT
>Ga0116231_10000826_pt1 | contig 58855 bp, 55 predicted proteins | sample S1TSphgellanicum_2_FD_89695 | JGI IMG/M metagenome (GOLD analysis project Ga0116231, IMG submission 89695) | Host-associated microbial communities from peat moss isolated from Minnesota, USA - S1T2_Fd - Sphagnum magellanicum MG | ecosystem: Host-associated > Plants > Peat moss > Unclassified...
AATTTATTATTTATTTTTTTATTAAAAAAATTTTTTTATAAAAAATAAATTTTTTTCTAAATTTTCCTTTTTTTTTTTTCCTTTTTTTTTTTTTTTTTTTTTTTTGGGGTGAAATTTTCCAATGAATTCTAAAAGTAATACAATTAGTGTGAAAAAATGCCAAAATTGGAGCTTCATTGTCATCCGAGCTTAAAAAAAAAAACAGAAATTGAATGTATTGAGAGATCTTCTTTCTCAAGAAAAAATGGCCAGATCTTGATAAGTGTTCACGGAGAGGTTATTTGCAAAATTTGGTAGTTTTCACACTTTGAAGATGTTGTACATTTATTTAATTTGGTTCAAACATGATTTCATGCACAAGTTTTTGATACACTCCCAAAAAGTTGTAACGGTTTTTTTTTTTTTTTAAATTTATTTTTTTTAAAATTAAAATTGTGATATAAAAAAAGTGGAAAAAATTCCCCCAAAAAAATTTAATTAAAAAATTAATCTAATTAGTTAGAATTTTTTAAAAAATCTAAATTCTAATTGACACTTAAAAAAACCCAAAAAAAAATCCAAAAAAGTTTCCCATCTTTTTTTGTTCAAAAAAATGACAATTTATTATTATTATTATTATATATATATATTTTTGGAGGGGATACAAACCCAGTTGTACTAAAGCCCAGAAGTAAAGTACTTATCAACAGATTCATCATTGTCCAATTCCTTTAAACTTTTGATCCTACAATTTTTATGTAAGTACATTACACACTCAGTTCAGTTGTACTGAGATGCTCCAAGTAGCTGCTTCAGTACAAAGTCCCTTCAAAGTCACATTTCATGTTAATAAATGAGTTGCAAACTTAGCCAACTTTGAGTGAGGAGGTTGGGTTATGCTGGTGATGGTGGTGATGGTGGTGCAACATCTGGGCTGACATTTTGCTTGACTTGACTTTGCATTAGATGATGGGGTGATGCTCAAGGATCCCAAACTTGTGTCCAACTCTGAAAACTCCCTTCCCCCCCCAAAAAAAGGGTTGAAGAAAAGAGAACAACAACAACAACAACAAAAAGGAGAAGAAGTAGGCTAGAGGAACAAGAAAGAAGAAGGAAACAAGGAAATGGTGTTGATGGTGATGATGATGATGATGGTGATGAAGGGAGCAAGAAATGGATGATTGAAGAGTATTGATCTTCTTGGGTGTTGTTGAAATCTAGTCACAAAAAATAGTTCTTGAGAGTTATTGGGAAAGTCCAACTTCATTGAAACCCATGTGAGAGAATCCATGGGAGCTGCAATTTATTTATATTTTTTTTCTGTGTGAATTTCAGAGAGATGGGGTTTGAGCAAAGGAGCACAAAGTTGTTGTTGTTTTGTTATCATGCTTGAGCTTCTTCTTCTTCTTCTTCACCTCTTATTATTATTATTATTATTACTTCACATTAGTTTGTTTTTGTTTTCTCAGCTCTCATGGGTGGTGGTGCTCCATTTGTCTTTCTTTTCTTCCATCTCCAAAGAGATATAGGTAGTGAGCTAGGGTTGTTGTTCTTGAGTTTCCACAAGGGGATGATTTGCATTGTATGATAGAGTTGAGCCTTGGAGAAGCTCTCTGTAGCCATTTTTCCTTTGATGTCCTCGATGACCTCAGGCTTCTTTAGGAGAAAGGTTCTTTTTGAATTTTTGTGGGTTTTGTGTTTTTCTTAAGAATTTTTGAGCTGCTGGAAGCAAAAGGGAGCTAGATTTTTGGGTGCTGCTGCAGCAGAGATTCTCCAAAATGCTGCTGCAGGGGTGTTTGATGCTGCTATGTCTGTCATGGCTTCTGCTCATGCCTCTCATAGCTGATGCTACAAATGCAGATGGTATGTGAAAACCACCCCTCTCCCTCCCTCCCTCCCTCCTCCCCAAACCCACTCTCAGTTTCACCATCTTCTCCTCAACAAAGGTACTTTTCTAGCCAGTTTGTTTGGTTGTTAGCTCAAAGTGGAGCTTGTGAAACAGATTTGGCAAGTCTTGTCAATTCTGTTGGGGTGCTGGCTAGGATTTACATTTGAGAATGTAGCAAAAAATTCAGCTGAAGCAAAGGGTTTTTCTGTGTGTGCAGGTGATGCCTTGAAGGCAGTGCAAGCAAGCCTAACTGGCTCTGGGCAAGCATTTGTGACATGGGACATAACCTTGGTGAATCCATGCACTTGGATCAATGTGGAATGCGACTCTCAGAACAACATTATCTATCTGTAACTGCTCCTGCCCTTCCCACCCCATAGCCACCTGCCTCCTTTTATCCCATTGCAGAAAAATAGAAAAAAATCCTTAACCCATCAACCATCATTTCACAAGTCCTGATTCTGGACCATCTGAAAAAATCCCAATTTTCCCCACCAAATTCTTGACGCAAACTCATCCAGATTCTAGTGGAATATCTTTGCAGATTGCCACTGATTCTGGTCAGTACTAAACTTTGCATCAAGACATGAAGTCATTTGGAAAAGATATATATACTTGCACAAAATCTCCTTTTTGATGATCTTGTTCTTTCTTGGGGCACACAGGAACTTAGGGAATCAAGGACTGTCGGGGACTCTTGCACCACAAATTGGCAACCTACCATTTTTACAAAACTTGTACAACTTTGAGAATCCACTGAACCACAATGCTCCCTAAGTACTCTGCTGAATTGGGTTAAGCAAAGATTGATGATCTTTGAGCTAAATCAGTTTAGAGGAGGAAGTCGGGCATTGATGTTTTCTGGCGCTCATGGCCCTCATTTGGATTACAGTGAAGAATCTGATGAAGAATCTTCTTATGACTTCTTCACTCTGGTTGTTTGTGTTTTGAGCATTATTGACTTTTTATTCCTGCTGATTTGTGCAGATATCTTCAGAATAACAGTATATCAGGGGAAATTCCAGCTACAATCGGCCAGCTGACAAATCTCACAACCCTTTTCCTGTATGCAAACAACTTCACAGGCGAGATCCCTTCTGCGATTGGAAACCTCTCCGGTCTAAAACTACTGTAAGTCTATTCATATATGCTGCTGATGCACATGCTTCTTATACATGTACATGTGTTTCCCCTCGTGCTACAAATGGTCTTCTGTTGTCATCTCCTGGCTGGCTGAGTTTATTGGTAGGAAAGTGTTGGGGTTTGTTGATGGACAAATGACAAGTCACTGCTGAGGGAAAGTGTTGGGCTTTTTATGGACAATCTACGAGTGATGGGTGATGACAGGAAAGTCAACAATAATAGCTTGGATGGATCAATACCTTCATCAATCTCCAACATTCCATCCCTACAAACTTTGTAAATGCCTGAACCCGCAAACTTTGGTTCCGTTTCAACTGCATTCAGTGTCATCCACGAATACAATATTTGTGTGACCAGATCATGCAAATGCAGCATCTTTGAGGCCTGAGAGCTGTTCTACCTCACAGTCCTATAAAACTGCGAAATCCAGACAGGGGTGTTTTTTCCATACTGATATCTCTTGATTGAAATTGGTCCAGGGATGTCTCTTTCAACAATCTGAGTGGACAAATCCCATCAACACATGCCCAAGTTCTGTAAGCTTCCAAATACCTAAACCCACTCCTTTGTAATAGACTACAAATTGTGTGACTGAATGATTCCTTATGTGAGTGATTTGTGAAATAGTGACAATGGCCACCCCCACCAAGAAAAAAGTAGGCATTTGAAACATTGGGTGAAACTGGGGATGAATTACTGTGTGCAGGGCACAAGGCAATCCACTCCTATGTGAACTCTTACCAGGGGGCTCTTGTTCAGGAGAATCTTCCTTTCCATCTCCTGCAAAAGGCATGACCTCTGCTTTTATATATTTAGATCTGTAGATGTAGGAGGTACAGACAGACACATGGGGGCTAACAACTGTTTGCCCGAGTATGGTATGAAATTTGGGTCTATTGAGCACGCTTCTAGTTCTTACCAGAAACACAGAAGTGTGAAAGTTAAGGGTTCTGAAAGGCACATGGGTCATGGGGATTGGGGGTGGTGGTGACAGCGTCAACTGCTACTGGAGCTATAGCTGGGGGAGTCCTAGGTGCAGTCTTAGTATTAGCCCTTCCTGCTCTCTGTTTTGTACGGTATAAGCACCGGCAGTATCGTGCTGGGAAAGAAATCTTCTATGATGTTCCAGGTTTGTTTTTTTCACAATCGAAAATGTTTCTTTCCATCTGCCATTTGTACTATTGCAACTTTTGTCTTTGCAATACACTATGTTATATAAGCAATCTATGCATTTTTCTGTCATGTACTGGTGTGTTCTCCTTTTGCAAATTCCCTACTCCATTGAATGCTACAGATCATAATATTGCCCACACCCACAAGCACTTTTCTTTGGGTTTTCGCTTCTTTTCACATCTTACATATCAGTGTTACACTGTTTGAGATTTAGTCATTGTTTTTTCTTTTTTTTCTTGCAGGATATGCACCAGAGGATGACCTTGAGGCAAGCCTTGGGCAAATGAAGAAGTTTTCAATTCGCCAGATGCAAATAGCTACCAACAATTTCAGCTCAAAAAATGTGATTGGGTCAGGGGGGTTTGGAAAAGTGTATCTTGGGTCACTGGTTGATGGGACGAAAGTAGCAGTAAAACGTCTCAAAGAGGAGAAAACGCCTGGTGGGGAGGCCTCATTTCAAACAGAGGTGGAGATTATTAGCATGGCTTTGCACCGCAATCTGCTGCGCTTGCTGGTACCTATTTCATTTGGCCTTCAACAATACAAGGCTTAGACGGTCTCCATTGTCTCAATTTCTTCTGTTGCTGTACCATGTTTAGAACACAATTGGAGGACTCCTACTTTCCTTTTCCTTTCCTTGTTCTGGCAAGTTTGTAGTGTTAGTGACATTTTCTCTGCAACAACATTGTGCAGGGCTTTTGCATCACACCAACTGAGCGGATCCTGGTGTACCCATTCATGCCTAATGGCAGTGTTGCAGACCGCCTTCATGGTCTCTCTCTCATTACCTGAGCTGCACTGGGGGCCTTGGGTACTCTGGAAGCACTAATGTTTTGATAGGTTCACAATTGGCTTATTTCTACATAATGCTCAGTAGGCAATAACAGTGTTGCTGTGAGTGCAGAGAACAATTATGATGCTCCACCAGCCCTAGATTGGCCAAAACGTAAGCACATAGCATTGGGTGCGGCTCGGGGATTGTCGTACTTGCATGAACACTGTGATCCCAAGATCATTCACCGTGACGTAAAGGTTTGTGCAGATTTTCACACCTCAAACCAGATTGTGTGTATTCTTGCTTCTTTCCCCCCTTCAATCAATTGGTTTGTTATATGTTCTTCACATGCAAATTGTTCTTCTGGAAGAATTCATTATTTTCTGGGATGTCCTTGTCCTCTACCATACTAAATCCTTAAACCCTGATCTATTGGCATGTAAAATCTTTTCTCTAAACTTTTTTCTTCATTCTGAAGAGCCAAGGAAGCATACTTTGACCAGAATGCTGTGGTAATCCGTTGAACAATTACAACACAAGCTGAAGAAAATTCTCATTAACGACACAAGATTGAAGAAGGTTGGAGTTTTGGGGTTCAGATCCAATTGTCAAGTTGTAGTGTGACTTTCTTTTGATGTAGGTAGCCAATGGATGCAGGCTGCAAATGTGCTACTTGATGCTGAGTTTGAAGCAGTTGTTGGGGATTTTGGGTTAGCGAAAATACTGGACTACAAAAACACACATGTCACAACCTTAGTGCGGGGAACTGCTGGCCACATTGCTCCTGAGTATTTGTCAACAGGAAAATCTTCAGAGAAAACTGATGTGTTTGGGTATGGCATTATGTTGTTGGAGCTTATCACTGGTGAACGAGCCTTTGATTTCTCTCGCCTCGCCAATGATGATGATGTCATGCTACTGGACTGGGTAAGGAAAAAAAGAGAAGAATCTTTAGAATAAAATTCCAATCACTCTAAAATTGACCCAGAATTCTGTTTGAACTTTAGTAGTCATGTAATCATGTACCCTATTCTTGTTGTGCATAGTCAGCTACCTCTGATCATCAATCTGACTACATGACTGGAGTACATGTTGAACCTTTATCAAATAGATGACATGTCATGTTGAGCTGCTTGTTTGACCACCCAGTTTAATATCACTCAAATTCCAATCACTCTAAAATTGACCCTATATGGAGGAGTTTGATCAAACTGTAATGTGAAATGAGCAGGTGAAACGATTGCAACATGAGAAGAAGTTGGAGCAGCTGGTGGATGCAAAACTGCAAAAACAGTACAATTGTCAAGAGGTGGAGGAATTGATTCAGGTGCGCAACAGAAATTAAAACATGCAACTAAAAATTGCCATGTAGCTGCCATTCTTTTCACTTAGTAGCTTGCTTTTTTTCTCTCTCCTTTGGATCAGGGTTTTTTTTTTTCAATTTGGTGAATTTTTTGTCCAAAAAATCTAGCAAAATTAGTAAAATCTGCAGGAGAAAAACAGAAATTGGTGGAAGAACAACAAAATTTGTCAAAAGAAAAAACACGGCTTTGTATTTTTTTTTTCCCTGCAATTGGGAGAATTTTTTGCCTGACAGGAAGACATTGACAATCCAAAACTATGCAGGTTGCATTGCTGTGCACACAGATGTCACCAACAGACAGGCCAAGAATGGCAGATGTAGTGCACATGCTGGAAGGTGATGGATTGGCTGAACGGTGGGAGGAGTGGCAGAAAGTGGAGATTGTGCGACGAGGTCAGGAGATGGACTTGATGCCCCGTGCGCTCTCTGATTGGGTTGAGGATTCTACCTTCAACATGGATGCAGTTGAGCTTTCTGCTGGGCGATGATGATACACCATATCATGATGTTGCTCGTGATTAACAAAAAGATTGTGCTGCAAGTGAGGATTAAGAAGAGAAAGTCCCAGCTTATTCAAATCCCATTGGTTTGGAGACATGATTGACGCTCATGATGCCAACAAATGTGCATGAGAGAATCCAACTTCTCAGATCACATATTTCTTCACAATTATTGATCTTTGCTGGATGTGCAAAAAAAGCTTAAATGCACTGAGCAATAAATTTAGGAAGACACCATGATCATCATAATTAAGGTTGAATTAAATCCAAAAGGTGCATGTAGAAATGAGAGAATTTTTTTGGGCGAATCATACATTTACTTATCTCTATACCCTGCCACATATCAAAGTTGGTGGCTAGTAGTCATCATAGCAGAGCTTGGCATGATGAACTCTTCATCATGAAAGCTAATGATGATCTAACACACTTCATGAGTAACTCGCTCTCATAATGTAATGATTGTATTCGATGTCATGTTCTTGAAATTTTTGGTGCAAATTTCCAACTACTCTTGTGAAATGGGCTGCAATAAAAGATAAAAAATGCTCCTTCAAATTTTCTTTTTCTCTCTTAATAGTCTTAAATTGGGTGCTAATAATTCCCCTAATTGGCTAATTAATCGTCTTCAACTGTATGAACTGAATTAAGTGCCAACAGATTGGAATACAGCGATTGGTCACATGCTTGAGAGCAAGGGAAAAAGAAAAGTTTGACATTGGAAAAAAGGATTAGATGCTGCTAATGCCAAAAACTAGAAGTTGCTCAAGCATATACATATCTGGTGAACTCCACATGGAATCTCTTTCTATTAGGCTGCTGTGCTGCTGTAATCATAACAGTTTCTAATGGTAGGCCACTGACATAAGAGTTTGTTTCTTGTTACGTTTGAGGGTTAGACATGCGTTAGAAATATGTAATTTAGTGAAGGGTAAGAACTCTAGGAATTAATGAATGAATTGTAAGTTAGCACTTTTTTTATAGAGATAGATGTCACCTTGTGCTGGGACATGCCTAAATCTTGGAGCAAGTTATTTAAAAAACAGACGGGTTTCACTTTGTGATCAATCACTTCGTGTTTTGACTCCATACATCACAGCTTTTACATTTGGGTTAATGCTTGACTGGTAGAGCTGCAAGGCGACTATGAACACAGGTAGGTTAGTTGGGGAAAATTAATGAATTTGGTTATGATCATCACATCTGCCTGATGAAAAGATGCACTTATTGCCCTAAGTGAACCAATCAAAAAATCATGCCAGTATATAGGGAATGGAAGGAATGCACATTTGAAAACATTTAAGGTTGTAGAAGTCTCCAAAGCATTCTAAGAGTCGTTAGCACCACAGTGTTCCCTCATTGAAGTATCCAATATCTGTGACCTTGTTTCTGCCACTGATTCTATAATTGTAAATTCTTCCATGTACAATGTGTGACCTCTCATCCTTCCCCAAGGCATCTGGGATTTGTGAGTCATCCAAAGGACAGGCACAAGATGCACCGAAGAACTCTCCATGGGTAGAATTATCAACCTGAACTCTCTCATGTAAATCTCACAGATGTATATGGTAATAAGCAAGTAAAATGACTGCAAAATGCTATATGTAAGATTTTACAAAGCCAGAGTGGTTCATACCGCAAATCTGCCAAACTGATGAGACAAAAGAATTGCCACTGAGCAAACCATGTTCCCTAATTGTGTTGATATATATCTCATCGAACAAATGAGACTCTCAATGGCATGCACCTTCCTGGGAAACTCAAGTAGCAATGCAAGTGACACGGAGGACAGCTTGTGCTGTTGTGGGTGAGAGTTTGCTGAGGCAGAATGTCTCCCATGGGTCTGGCTGCTTGAAGTCCAAATCATCAGAAGAAAAGTCTATCATGAACTGGGCATCAGGATGACATTTCTGATATGCTGTATGCAGGTCTAGTACAAGTTTTCGAGCAGCCTCACGAGCTTCTGGGAGCCTATCATTCAATTGTGCAGCTGCAAGTTGAATGAGTGGCTCCATTCCATACTGCTTGATTCCATCCACTCCCTGAGAAACATTATCCAATAGTGAATTTCCAGCACAACAACTCTAATGCTGAGCCGTGTTGCACAATCCAGAGAGTAAATTTCAGAAGCATAAATGGTGAGCATATCACTCAACTCAAACACTTGACAACAAAGAGAGTTTCCAAGGCTTTGATGGTCTATGGATGACAAAGGAATGTTGCACACAAGAGGACTGCTTAGAAATGCAGTCCTGATACAGGCAAAGAACAAAAACTTATGGCATGCATCAACTGAGTTTTGACATTTCTCAATCACAACACAAACTCCAAGCCACACGTTCACCAAAGGTACATACCAGCCTTGACACAGAGTTATGCATACACATTGCTGCTTTAGCTCGCACTCGTGGATTCCGATGACTGACATAAGGCTGCAGTTTCTGCAACATGGGCTGAGGAGAAATAGATGTTGTCATGCCTGTGAGAGTTCTTTCTGCTTCCTCACAGACAAATCGCTTGTCCTGTGATGCCTTCAACAGAAGCTGAAGCAACTGCAAAGAAACACTAACCATATGTCAGATCTTCACAATGAAACCCAGTCACAGTAGAGCACTTGACAAGGTTAGCAAGTACCATGTGTGGCAGCCAATCTGGAGACAAGCAGGTTCCAAACATATCTATAAGAATTGCACAGAAATCTCCACTACAACACTGAACCTAACCATTCTAATAGTTTCAGCAGAACCAAAACTGACAATACAAGAATGATTGCAATCATAGCCTTAAAAGTGTCACTTGAAAAGTGTCAGACAATCACTCTTCATCATGTATAGCAGTGACAAGCTGCCATGACTCCCCACTGACTTCATCAGCCCCTGATGTGGGTGAAATTTCTACATGGGTGTAGAAAGTACAAAATCTGCCCATTACATACTGGGCAGACCATTATAATAACATCTGCATCCTAAGGTTCCATGACATTTTCCAAAGCAACAGGAAGACTCGGTGATGATTTTGGCTAATACTTGAGAGAAAAGCTGATGGAAAAAGGTAAAAGTATCCTTGAGCTGCACAAGCTTGTGAGGGTAGCTTCTAGCTTCATTTCAGATGAAACAAGCTCTAATAAGAGTTGCAGAAGTGAATTTATATGCACGTGGAATCAAGGAGGCCATCAGATTTATTTAGCTTACACACATTGGACAGCAAGAACTTGCTGCGGAAATAAACCTTTAACAAAAGTGGTCTTGATACCGATCTTTACTCTAGAAGCAACATTACTGTAACATAATGGAGAGAATCCTGGTGAGCAATATCAGCCATTTAGTTGTGCACATTCAGCATAAAATTCTTAAGAGTAGAACAGAGGTTCATACCAGTGGATCCAACAAATCAAGCAGCTGATCTTGGTAGGCCTTGAACATGTCGGTTGATGTCATGAGTGCTGTCTTGCATAAAGCACTCCTTGGATTTTTCACAGACTTGATGACCAATGCCACCACTGCATCTCTGTTGAAGTACAACCATATTGAAGCACAATTATCAAGCAGCAACCTTGGTCTTGCAGAACACTTACTAGCATTAAAAATGATATTGAAAGTGATATTTACACTCTGCACAACATTATCAAACTGTCTCTTTCAAAACAGCCTTAAATGAAAAGCACCAAATTTGAAATGAAAGTAAGGAGGCACCGAGTGCTTGCAGACATGTTTTTTTTCCTAAATTGCAGATTCGATGTACATTAACAATTTGTACACTTACAGGAAAGGGAGCAACAGATCTGCATGGAAAATGGAAAGCTGCCGGGTATGTGTCAATGCCGCACAAACCACAAGCCACTCCTTGGAATCAAGTCTTTCCAACAATGTCTGCCAAGAGCAGCAACAATGCACTATGGAATTAGGCTACTGTGAGCATTGTTGTCAAAGAGTTATTCTCCACAGTCCAAAATAGCATCTGTTCTTAGAAGCCAAGCTATTGTTGGAGAAAACACAAAAGCATGCTCTTACAAACCATGGTTTACAAGTCTTGTACAATGCTCTACGGACTGCCTCACAAGTTGGCTGCAACTGCTTCTCTCATTGCGTGTTCTCCTCCAGATGACAGGCAAGTAGTACAGGGTGTTAGCTACATTGCTGGGTGCACACTACACAAATTGAAAATGCTTTGCGATTCCATAGAAGTGCCAGGAATGAATTCTTACCGTCATTTGCATATCTGCATCTGCCAAATCCTTGAGGTCTTCTGACACAACGTACTCGACTTCTGCACAGCCAGTAGCAGGCTCGATAGGAGGAGCCTCCTCGATTTCGCCATTGGATTCAAGGGAGGGAGGATTGGGGACAAGCGGCCGCTGAAAATCCCCGTTCTTCGTACTCCTGTTGAAGTCCAAGTTCTCGTCGTTAGGACCTGACAATAATACTACTTTCATTGCTCTCTTCTTGCCGCTGTTGTTGTTACTCCGTCTCTCAGTCAGACCCAGAGCATTCACGTTTCTGAGAGCCGTATGTGACATGAGAGATACTCTCTTGTCTCCCTTCTCAACTGTCGGATGCAAACAAACGCTCTATGAACAGGCAAAGTGCGGAGCGCTGCAGAAGAGCTGGGACTCGAACGTTATTGTATCCCAAAGAACAAGCTCTTGATCAAACGGAGGAGGGAGGGGAGGAGGAGAAGGCGTTTTTAATGCGCCAAGCGACAACCTGGAGAAACAAGCGAGTGGAAGACAGAATTAGAGAAACGACTCTCTCCCAAACAAACAAGAACATGTATTTCTAAAGAAAACCGCTCGAAAGATGTCCGCGAATAGCCAGAGGAAAGGCAACAAAGACTACGCATCCTACAGCGAGAATGAGAAGAAGAGAAGCAGCACCATCGATGACAACCAGTACGTCACAGATCTGAACCGCAAGCTCAGGTATAACGCTACCTGCGACGAGCTCCAAGCCAAACACAACAAACGCTCTCAAGATCCATTCAACAGGAATATAATGCACAGAAACGCGCGCGCGCGCGCACTAGTCAGAAACTCTTTCTCCGACCAAAAACTACAAGCCAAACGCAGAATGCAGGGCCATGCTCTTCTCTGTCTCTGACCGAAAGAGACAGACACAGAGAGGAGGCTAGCTAGCAGCCGCCAACCTCTGAACTCGTCGCAGATTCGGAAACAAGAAGACAATAAGCAACGCGAAGTCTCGCAATGGACGCAAGATGAGAGATAAGAACCGAAACTCTGCAAGCGAGAGAAACACGACAGCAGAAGCAGCAGAAGTAGCAGACTGAGAACTGAGAGCAATGAGAGCGGGCGTGATAAGTGAAAGTTACCAGAAACAGTGGTACTTGCCGGAATAGAATCGAGCACTGTTCGTTCTGACGGGCATAGCAGAAGGCACAGAGCATGACGGATTGCACAAGTCGATGGAGACAGACGCCATAAAGGAGAAGGAGGAGGTACCTTAATGATAAAGTTTTTCCCGATTGCTGCAGAGGCAGGAGAGAGAAGTGACGAGGGAGGGCCCCAACGGTCCAAAACAATAATGGCGCGCTCAGACATCCTGCGCTTGCCTATCTCCGATCGTCCGACGGCGGGACAAACGCGCTGTGTGTTCCGAAGCGGACGACGGCGGGTTCCCGATGCCAACAACAATGGCCGTTGTCCTCTTCTCCCTTCTTACTACTCGCTTATGTACAAGTAAAGCTTCCTGCTCAAAGGTTATCGCATACGATCCCATGTCTATTGATTCACTCACTGCCAAGGAAGCAGCCTGAGAAGAATGGCGAAGTTTGATGCAGATGTGATGCTGTACATTTTCCTCTAGTTGATGGAGGAAGTTTTGCGTACATGTAGGTTTCTTGTTCCTTTGCTAGCTCTGTGATGCCATTCTTTATGGATCTGGCTGCTGATGATGAGCTTGATCTGTACTTTGTGGTCTCCCAGGTGCATATGCAAGGTATCCTGTTTGTTTTCAAACCCTGGCTGAAAGCATGTGACACACAAGAGGAGAGCAACTCTGGCTCGTCGATCGATTGACGGAAAGCGCACACAGGAAGCAGGGACGGCTGCTATAATAGCACACAGACAGGACCTTCAGCAGTGCTTGCTATCAAGACAAACGGAGTTTTTGCGAAAATCCGAGGAGAGAAGGCATGATGAGCATTCATCTCATGACAGATTTGGATTTGTTCCATAGTGAAACCCTTCTGGTTGTCGCTCACAAAGCGTCAGGGCGTCATCATCGTCATGAATGAAGAGCAGCAAATTGAGCTGCCCATCATCACTCCTCACTGACTTCACCAGCTAGCTCCCAATGTAGATAATGTTAGGCAACCCATTATACAAATATCTGCATCCCGAATTTTTGTCACAATTGCAGAAGCAACAGGAGGAGCAAAGAAGACTCAATCAATCATGATGTTGGCTAGTGCTTCAGAATAGCTTCAGAAGCATTGAGGAGAACCTCTCCAACTCACAATTCATGTCAATTTGAATACAGAGATAGGACTCTAAAATTAAGGGTTTCTGCAGATTCCAAATATCAACAGCAAATAGGAAAAAGACGAGCACTGAACCCTAGAAACCCATATCATCAGCAGTGACGAAAAAAGATGAGCACCCAACCCTAGAATTGCCCAGGGTTTTCAACAATAGATGACAATCACCCGCATGTTGCATCAGAAACCTTCAGCAGCAACATGTATGGTAGTGACCAAAATACCACTAACTTCATCAGCTCCGAGCAGAGGGTGGGGAGTTTAGACATCATACATTCACCACTATGGAGAGTTTTTGTCTCAAGACCAGCAGCAACAAAAAAAAAAACAACAACAACAACAGCAGCAGCAGTTGGGAGATGCAGTGCTAGTTGGAGAGCCTTTCCAAGCTTGATCTGAAATGTTGGACACCATGCAAGATGGTATGTGAATCTTGTTGATTTTTACAAATCCTTGCTGAGAATGGTTTGATTCAAAGTCTAGAATGCAAAAGAATCATGAATGCAAATTGTTGAAAGTTCATGTGCAATCCACTAGACACAAGAACCCCTCTTCACCATATTAGGGTTTAACTCATTTTACAAAAATATTCAATTTACTTTGAGTTTTGTGTTTTGGGTTTTTATTATTTTCTGCTCTCTGGTTTGTGAATGTAGAAGTTGTAACTACCTAGTTTTCATAATTCATATTTGAATTTCAAACTTGGTATTTGCAATGAATACATTGCCAATCAACATTTTGTTATTGGTATTTTTTTTCTTTTTGATCATGTTAAAACTTTTAGAGTTAATTGTCATAAGAGGGTGAGAGTGGATTTAAATAATTTTATTTTTAAAGTTTAGAGTATCACTCTTTTTTCATGTAATGTCATTTTTTTTTCCCTTTTTTTTTGTTTTTTTTGCCTATGAAGAGATTAGGCCACATAGAATTTGGTGGAAAGAGCTTAGACAATCTACACATTGAAATTTGATAAAAAGAATTGTTTGGTAGCATTGAGTGAACCAACACCACAATCTACAAATTGAAATTTGATGAAAATGAATTTTTTTGGTAACCTTGGGTCAATTAACACCCATGTTGGGACCATGAAAAAAATCTCAAATTTCATTTAATTTATTTCTAAATATTACAAATACCCCATATTTAGAAGGTTTTTGAATGCAAATTTAACATTTTTTGGTTTAACATGGCCATTAAAAAAGCTTCATTCTAAAAGGTGCAAATACCAACATGGGTGATGGTTGAATTTGGAAAAATGAAAAAAAATATTTGTATTGTGTGAAGGATGGAATATTTATGTATATTTATAATAGAGTTGAAACGTTTTGTCAAATTAAAAGCTATTATGTTTGTTAGAATACCATTGAAGTTTTAAAAAGCTATAGGGTTGGTGTAAACATTATTGCAAATAGATTCAACGTTGGAATTTTTAATATGTGTAAGTATGTTGATATCATTGTTGATATTATAATTTTCAAGGATAAATTGTTTAGTCATTTTATTTTTATGTTTCATGATTTGTGAGTGTTTATAATCATAGATAAATATTTGGATGCATGTGGTTTTTTCCTTTTTCTTTTTGTGCCAATATTAATTGGTTACATATTTCATTTTTTCAAAAGTTCAATATATGGGTTATTATATTATATATAAATCATTATTGCTAACAAAAAAAGTTATAATTCAATTATTTTACAAGCAATTTGTGACATGGATAAGTTGTTTTTAAATGTATGTTGATCAATTTTAAACAAAACAACAAATGTGACAAATTATAATTATTCTTTATTTATTGATAACATAGAAAATCAATTTTAATAAATATTATTGTGATATTTGAAGGCTTGAAAATCAAATTTCATTTACTTAAAATGTGAATTAAAAAGCTAGGATTGTTTTTTGTGATAATTTTAAACTAATGAATAAAAACATTTATATGAAATCATATTTCATTCATAAATAATGTGATATTTACAAATTAGGTCAATCCACTTTTTGTGTAACATTGGATTTTTTATAAAACTACATTTTATTTAAATTCCATAAACGTCTAGTATAATCTTCAAATAGAAATTTTTTTTTAATTAAGATGTAAAAGTTAGATAAGAATATATATATATATATAAAATAATGAAATTCAATAAAAATACACCAAAAACAAATAACATTAACTTTTGAAACGATCTTGTATTGTGATTTACATGAAGATTCCAATACACTTTTCAATATCATTTCATCTGAAAAAAATTATAGGGATTCAATATGTGATACCTATTAGAAAAAATCAAACATGGGTTTCCAAAAAAAATTTATAAAGATTTGATGAATTAATATTTATGAATTTTTCAATGATTATATTTGGATTTCCAAAAGTCATTTATTTCAATCATTTTTTGTTCAATTAATTTCATTAAAATCATGTATGTCAAATAATTATTTAATTGAATTTTTTTTCATTTGAATTTTGTTAAATAATTAATGATTAGTAATATTCTATATAAAACCATTGTTTGAACATAATTATGATTTTTTTACAATTGTTTTGAATTTCAAGTCATGTGTGCATAAAGATGTCTCATAACCTAAATAATTTATAATTTTGAAATTAAAAAACATGAAAACATATTCAAAATTGACATAAAAGTTTTATGAAAATTGACCATGTTTTAAATGTAAATATTTGTGCAATGTTTCAATGATAACAATATTTGTCAAAAATATTTTAAAATATTAATCAATTTTTTTAATATTTCTTTTTTTTGTAATATAATTTCATTATAAAAAATCATAGTATTTTCAATATAAAAATTATCAATGACAAATATTTATTCATTAATGGGAAATGTTCACCCATTGTTTTTTTTTCCCCCACCATGAATCGGGGTCATATGAAAACATCCATCAATTACAAAAATATTGATATTAAAAAATAATTACAATAATTGAAAAATATGTTCAAATTTTCTTAAAGTATTATACATTATACAAAAATAAAAATTTCATTACTTCAATATTTGAATTTAAATGTGCACGTTTAAAGTTTTTTAAATCAAGAATTTATGAAGTCATAAAAAATTGAAATATATATGATAGAAAAAAATCCTAAATATTGTAACTAACTCATAATTTTTTTTAATTGCAAATAAAATCATTATAACAATTCCTAAATGAAAAATTATGAATTTTTAAACAATTTTTTTTTTTAAATTATGAAACTATATTTTGTGAAAAAAACATAAAATTTATAATATCACAAGTTTTTTCTTTTCATGTTAATGGTATGAATGTTTTCCATAATATTATAAATGATATAACAAATGTTTCATTTTGATTTAAATAATGTTTTGTAATATATTTGAAAAATATAGAAAAACTAAAAATGTATCATCTTTAAATAATTTTTTCTTACATCACTAAAGTGTTATTGATATGTAAATGTGTGTAATGTGCTAGCATTGATTATTTGAACAAAAAATATGTTAATCATGAACCAAAGACATGTTTAAAATCAAAATTTAAAATTTAAATCCTCACACCTAAACCAAGGAAAATGTGAACAAATCAACTGCAAATCATTAAAATTATTTTGATATATAAATGTTCGTATTGGGTTTGCATCAATCATTTGAATAATAAACATATTAATTATCGACCAAAAAAATGATGAAAGTGAAATTAACAAATTTGGGTCTTGACACATAAAATAATCCAAAATAATTTATAAGATGAAATAAAATAAAATAATTGATAATAACCTATAATCGTTATGGTGATATAAGTTAAAGTAATTGAAAATAATTTAAGATAAAATTTAACTTAAAATTCATGAAATTGAAATAACTTTAAAGTAATTGATAATAGTTTATAATTTATTAATGTATTGGTAATAAACCATAAAATAAATTCAAAAAAATTTCAAAATGTGTAGTTGGTGGGATTTTTAAAAGGTTGTTGATTTTTAGAAAGTTTCATTAAAAATTATTTTTAAAATTAAAAAAAACACCACCTTCCAACTTCATCAACACAAGTTATAACCTTTGTATTTTTTATTCATTTCATATTTAATTTGCATCATATTATGTTTAAATAATAAAATTATTTAGTTTTTGTTCAATGTCAAATTTCGATTTTTTTCAAATTGACTTTTGTTTCTTCTTTGAAAACAATAATATACGGTGGATTAACTTCTAATAATTTATTAATAATTAATAATTAATAATTATTTAAAATAAAATAGTTGAAAATAAATTTGGATGTGTAAATAACAGATATGTATGAAGCAAAAAAAATTAAATATATATATATAATTATGAGGATCTATTTTGTTGTTTTCACAAATATCTACTCATTTATTTATATTACATATATGACTATTATGATACAATCATCTTTGTTACCATTGATTTTACACATTCACAAATTATGCTAAAATCTTTAAAAATCGATATTTTAATTCTCGTTCATAAATTTATTTTATAAAACTTTCAACTATTTAAAATTATTTTTTTTTCATAAGTGATGATGTTTTTTCAAAAGTTTAAACATGCAATTATGTATTAAACAAAAAAAATTTAAATAACAAAGTTATTAAAAGCCCACACTTCACATGGTCCACCATGTGATGATTCATGCATATTAATTTGTAACATGAATTTTTAATCAATTGACATTTTTTAATCATGCATATTATTTCATAACATGTCATTGACAAATTATCTTTTCATTACTACTATGAAGAAATAACTTAACGGTTATTAGATCAACTATTTGTTACCATCGCGAGCCCAAGGCTAGGGCTTACAAGAGTGCGAGCCAAGAGGGAGGCTCAAGAATCACATCTCATGCTCTGAGGAGTGTAGGAAAATTTAAAAGAATAAACTTTCACACTCCCAAGTGAGTTCCCACTTTGTGGAGTTGAAGACCCAATGGACTCCCAAATTTTTAGAAAGCAATTATAGAGGTCACAACCCATTGAACTAAGGAGTTCCTTATATCATTGAAAAGTTCTTAGAACATAGATGTCTAAAATGGGCTCCCATGACCCATTTAGAGACTTAAAACACAAGTTATGGCTAAAAGAAAGGTTGGGAGTCAAATTGGCAATTTGACTCCCAACCACTAAAAGTCGAAAATCGCCCCGATTTCATTATGTGTAGCTGCTGTGCCATATATCGTTGGAAAGCTATCGATGAGGCCTATAACTTTGCTTTAGACCTCATCTCAATTTGAGGTCTGCACACAAAGTTATGGGCCCCAAAATTGCAAAAATCCCAACTTTGAGAATTGCGAAACTCCCACTTGGGAGTCCCGAAACAAAATGAAATTTGAGTGCTGGTCCTGTGGCCAAGCACAGAGTATATTATAAGGGGGAAAGTGGTGGCTTCCCCCAAGTCCAGGTTGTTGTGAGTCTTGTGAGTCTGAGTTTGCTTGTGGCTTGTCCGTGCACCAAAAGTGTTCAAAGTACGCATTAACCAACTTGTTATTTGGTTTGTGTAGGTTCGTGTGAATAATTGATGCTTGTCACTCTTCTTAGTCCCCATCCCAAAGCTTCAGCATGCCCCTTTACCCCAAAAATGCTACAAGCCAGGGAGTGTGCCCCGACTCCCTATTCTTTCGTTGTTTTCACCTTAAACTTACATTTGAGTCTATCAAGGAGTTCGGGAGTGTGTCATCGACTATGGTGTTTATGTAGACACATTTATTTTTTCTATCTATTGGGCCCAAGGACTAGAAGAATGCGTCACTATTTCACTAAAAATTGTATTCATTTCATTCAAAAAACGAGCACACTTTAACATGACTCCAACATTATGAAAACATTACGAAATTTTGAATAGTTGTACAAAAAAGTTGTTCCAATTGCTAAATTTGAACGTATTGGAGATGAGACTATTAATAATTTTATTATAAAGAGAGTGGTTTATCTGAGTGCAATAAAAAATGTTGGCATAACTAGAAAACACCAAAATAATCAAATTTTTACCCAAGGGTGTGAGATATTTTGCACACCACTTGTAAACATGCACAATACCATAGAGGAGTTCGGAAAATGCAATGTTACGATGATGCTAGTTGGGTTATCTTTGAAATCTTACTTTTATGATTTGTAGAGTGTTACAATTTTGAATTAGGCAAAAAAAATGTAACAACCCCCAAACTGTTTTAAAATCACAAGTTGTGAAGTTAGTTGTTGAAGCGTTTATTGAAATCAACATGGCAATACCTTTCATCTTTTGAAGGATGCCCACTCCCTCACAAAAATTCAAGCTTTACCATGCAATAGCTTAGAAGTACCATGATCTATTGAACTAAGCACATTTCAAATGTGTGAATCGATTATAAAGAGAGGAACTACCATGTGATTTGAAAAAACATACTTGAAAAAAAATGTGACAACAAACCCCTATTCATTCAAAAAGGCATAAAGTTTTCATAAAACCTCAAAATTTGACAAACTTTTAACCTTTAGAAAGTCAACAATTAGATACATAAACGTGAGAAAATTGAAGTTTAATTAATAAAACGTCAATTTGACACACCTTTCCAAATAGGTAATTCCCTAATTGTCATGTCAATAGAGCCCTCTATTTCTAGATGTTTTATCTCTTAAACAACAAATCCAAATGTGCTAAAATTCAGTGACCACTTGCCTTAGGTCCCAATCTAATTTTGGTTAAAATTTCAAAAACTTTCACTGATATAACTAGGAGATCTTGCATCTTTAGTAACAAGTCTAGAAATTAATAATAAGCATAACAACTTCAAGCTTGTTTTTAAATGCTTAAATTTCTTCGTCCAACTTCCTTTTTATTCGAACTAGTCCTTATTCTAATCAAGGAAACATGATGCCCCTTTGTCTAGCCACAAGGAAAAAAACATTCAACTTTTTCCCATTTCCCCCAAAAAAATTCCTTTTAGAACTATTTCTTCCATTTTTCTTTAGAGAGTTTTTCCTTCACCCAAAATGGCACAACTTCTTTCCACCAATGAAAATGCTTTCAATTTTTCCTCTAGCCAATGAGATTTGAAAAAATCTTTAACTTCCAATCATGTGTGAATGGGAATTATTCTTGCCCAATGAAAGTTGAAAAATTCTTCAATTTCTAATCATGTGAGGATGGGAATTTTTCTTGCCAAATGAAAGTTGAAAAAATCTTCAATTTCTAATCATGTGAAGATGGGAATTCCTCTTACTCAATGAGAGTTGAAAAAATCTTCAACTTCCAATCATGTGAGGATGGAAATTCCTCTTTTCATCTTGATGAACTCATTGAATTTGGATCATAGTTGAATCCATTCATTCAATTTGATCATCAAATTTTTTCATCAATTTCAAGTTAGTTAATTATAATATAATTTACCCATAATAACAAGTAATCATTTTTGCCCATGCCCTGGGTGGAATCAAATCAAACATATCATCCAATTTTCCTCCATCAACTTACATACCATTTGTTTATCTAACACACTTGAAAATAGTCTTCCATGACTCAATTTTGGGTTTTTCTTGTATTTTCAAAATCCACTGTTGAGATTATGACTCAATCAAGCCGTTGAAATTAAGGGATTTAAATCTTCATCTAGGTTTGTTGTTGTCATGCAGATTGTCTTTTTTTATCCTTAACCTAATATCCCAAGATAAATGGATCAACCCCTCTCTCAACTCAAATACTTCAATTGGTTTGTTCTCCTTTGATCTTTCTTGACATTATGTTAGTTTAACCATGGTAAATGATGCCACCACCTCATTAGAACCTCTGGAAATGTCAATACATGATGAAAAACTCATTAAAGTGCCACTCAATGTAACTGCTCCCAACAACCACGCAATGAAAAATTGGCTAGAAAAATGGTGTGCAACCAAATTGACCCTTTAGCATGGCTTGTCGGTTATCTCCTAACTTTCTTGCCTTAACAATTTATTTAGAATTTGTTCATGCTCGTGGAGTTGCACCAACAAGGTTTGAAAAGTGTTAATACAAGGATGATGATGTTCATTTTCACTATTGAACTTGGATTCCTAGCAATGGCCATTACTATTAATTCAAGAGGCCAATCAACCTCTCCCCATGGAACATTAAACTGAATATATAATTCAAACCATTCGTCACATTTTGAACTTATTGCAATTTTAAATTATTTCTTCTTAAGTTGTTTATTAATTGTAGGTTACCTAACGTTAGTTAAGTGAAAATGTTACTTTCTAAGTCTAATTTCGGCTATGTTTAAAAATTCAATACAAGTGAATTTAAAATAAAGATGTTATAGAGCTAACATTTTGGAACCTTACAAATACATCTTTAATGTTTGAAATTAATTCTACAAGACTACTTCAATATTGAAATGTCAATTAATAATTATGGGCTTGTATTCCCAACATGTCAATAAAACCTAATCTATTTTTATATTTTTCCCATTTTTCCACAACATAAAAAGGATGATGACTTTGCATTATGGAGATTTATTATATTCTTAATTAATTAATCATTAACAATAATTAAATAAGAGGGTTCTTTACTCTTGGAAATATCCAAAATTTAACTCAACTATTAATGATTACTAATTGAAGGCTTGCAAGGATCATAATTATTAGAAAAAAATTACTTAATTAAAACTTCATAGACTAAATAATCGTAGTTTGTAAACTCACAAAACACTCCTTGAATTGTCGAGGGGTGAATACAGTGAAAATAATGAATCTTTTAATTTTAATGAAAACGATGTGACAAATTCACCTAATTTTAAAAACATGCATTGAAAAAAAACTTCACCAATAAAACATAGTAGTTTGTATGGAAAGGAATGTGATCTTCAAAGTGGCTCAATTAGGTGTTCCCAAGCTCAAAAGTAGATACACATAAGCCATTAATTGGGTGAAAACACATTACACTCTTCATAAAATGTTGTCACAAGGCAATTCTTACAAGATTTTGGGATTTGTAATTGGTCATGTCATTAAAAATAATCAATTAAAATGAAAAAGGACTCAACATTATAATGTCATATATAATATAATCACATTGTATGAATTTCATGGATAATTTTTGAATAGTCATAACATAATGGACTTTTAAAGGAGTACCTAAAAACTTGTAATAGTCCACAATTAATGAGTATGGACTCCATGCACTTCCATATAATGTTTTTTAATGAATAAATGACTAAATGGTAATATGATGTGATAACATTGATACCAAGGAGGACTTTTTGGAAGGGTTTTGGTGACCAAAATCTTTCATATACTTTGAATTACGGTTTTTTCTTATTAAGTCCTTTATTTAATGAAAGTAAGAGTTTAAAAGTTCATCTTTCAAATTTAAGTTCTATGTAAGGTAAACTAGGGTTGTAATTTTTTTAATAATAAATTTCAAATGATAATTTGTAAATGACTTGTGTGATCCAAGGTATCTTGCCTTCACATTACCTTTGCAATGTTAATTTATGCAATTATGGACTTATGTGCTTAAAAGTGTTACACCTTAATGTGCTTTCACTTAGTCATGCTTTAAGAACATCATACCCCATAGAGGCTCAATTGAGTGCTCCCAAGCTCAAAAACAGATACACATATGCCATTAGTCATGTTCTAAGAGCATTAGACCCCATAGAGGTTCAATTGGGTGCTCCCAAGTTCAAAAGTAAATACACATACACCATTAATCATGCTTTAAAAACATTATACCCTACAAAGGTTCAATTGGGTGCTCTCAAGCTTAAAAACAGATATACAAAGGCTTATTATTCATGTTTTAATAATAGTAGACCCTACAAAGGTTCAACTGAGTCCTCCTAAGTTCAAAAGCATGTACACATAAATTATTAATCATGCTTTAAGAGTAGTGGACTCCATATTGGCATCCTCGAAACAAAAAACATTTTATTGGCAAAGTGGAAAATGGACTGTAGCCATGTATGCCAACAACTAAAGAAACAATAACATGTGTAACATAAACAAAAACATGATTAGATGTTAGCTTCACACATAGGGCACAAGGTGATCCATCCAAAGAACATGCTGTGAAGCGAAGGTCCATTTTTTATGACATGCGTTATTTTGGGGTGAATGTAATCATAGATGTTGATTATTTTAATATGCCTATGTATTAATGCAGTAAAAATTCAACTAGTATAATGAGAAAGTAAAAGTTCATTTTGGGCTTCTAATAATTCGACTAGTCTAGTGAACATTAAACCAACTTAGTTGGAATGGGGATGTGTTGATGTTATTGACCATAATATAATGACATATTAGATTATTTTGTGTTTGCATGGATAAGCACTTATATTGAATCACTACTTGCATGTCATGCACGTGGAGAAACAAATGTGTGTGAATGGTGTGCAAACCATTTTCGGGATGAAAAACACCATTGGGGTGCATTGAGACTTAGAAGAAGAAGGAATAAGGCCTCATTTATGGTTGTTTAGAAACTTAGACCCTCCTAATAGGTGGATGAAACCAACAATTCCTTATGTATTAAATAATCATGAACTGCAACTTTTTATACATTGTTAAGTGCATTATGAGTGCCTACTAATTATTGTAACACACCTTTGAGACACATTACCAATAATAAGTTTTCAAACATGAAAACATATAACTAGTATGTTTTTCTACAATAATTATTTCTAGTATGTTTTTGTAGACTACTAAATATATCAACCTGATCGTAATTATGTGCCTTAGCTATATTTTTAGGTGCATATGTGTTAAGGTATTGGATCCAGCACACATGCATATTTTACAAGAAAATGTGGCAATAACTATGTGCATGTTGGAAATGACCATGCCACCCACCTTTTTTGAAATAATGACACACCTAATCATTCATTTGGTGGAGGATTTGGACATGTGTGGACCAATACATACCAAGTGGATGTTTAGTATTGAATGAATGAATAAGACCTATTAAAGGGATATATAAAGAATATGTCTTGTCACAAAACTTCAATCAATATGTATATATTTTCAATGTTTTAAGATTTGTATGTTGATAATATTTTTTGTATGTGTAATTTTATGCTTGTAATATGAGAATATTGTTTCATAATGTTAAGGGTGATGAATTGATATTTTCAAATGGTTTCATATTTTTTTGTTTCAATGTTTTATATGATTTTAAGATGCATTTTTCCATGTTGATTTGATTTTCAAAAATGTTAAAAAAGATAAATATGTTGATCATATAATTTGAAACATGAAAAATTTAAAAAATTACATGAATTTACATCCATGTGAAAAAAATACATGTTACTTGATGTATATAAACATGTTACATTTAGTTATAATACATGAATCAAAATATATAACATTTATGAAGTTATCCATTCATTTCACTGAAAAATGTATGGCACTCATTATCAAAAAAAAAAAAAAATTTGGATAGAAATAAACATATTTTGTTTTTAAAATTTAAGTATTTCAATTTGATTAACATCCCAATCATTCTTGCATAATGAATCTACATAATATTGAAAATCATAATGATTAAATTTCTTTCACATAGACATCACAAGATAAAACAAATTTATGTCAAAATTTAAGGGAAAGAATTATGAATCCAATTATTTTGAAATATGAATAATCAATATGTGTCATATGTTCTAAAGCTTAACATTTTTCTTTTCTTTTGTTTTGTTTTAGAATGGATGTAAAGGCCATGACAAATGTTTAATTTAATTTTTTCATAGCATAAATGATCACCATCATATGCACAAGTAGAAAAAATTGACCATTTTCAAATCCAAGAATATGTCATTATGTGCCTTTTGAATAAAGATTGTAGCTTCATCTTAAATTTTAAAAAAAAATGTTTAGTATTCACATCTTGTGTTCAATTTAGGTACAACTTTTTTCATCAATAGATTTGCAATCACAACTTCATCTTTGATGTAGAATTAAAACTCTCACATTATTTGGAAGTTTTTTTCAACTGTGTTTTCATTACCTTTATGACCACCATAATATGTAACTTGGATATTTTTTCAAGTGTGAAGAACTTGATATTTAATACATAATTCATTGAATGCATTGTGGCATTTTCATTTTTTCATCCTAAAAGATTAATTTTTGTTGACATGCAATACAACACTTGAAAAATGATACAATAAATTATAATGAAATACCACCATACTTAGGATTAGTACTCCAAGTATGTATTGCTTTGATTGTAACATGAAGACATAAATAGTTATTGAAGTTTGAAACATGCACAACTTGTATGATGGTTGTCCATTCTTCCAAACAAGGGGATTTGCTTTCGTGTTATCTCTTTTGTGAACCAACTTTATAAGGAAACAAGGCCAATGGTTTTCTCTTTTGTTGAAGGTTGATCCACCATTCTATAATCGCAAGAGGATCATTAAGATTAGTTGAACATTCATGGTTTAATGATTTAAGGTGAAATTTAGAATCACCTTCTTGAATGTGAAATGAGAAGGATGCATTTCCACTTTTGCAAAATTTCAACATAAGCTTTGTGTTTTCCATGCTAAGTTGAATACTTTACATTACACTTTACATCATCATGTAAAAAAATTGAAAGGGTAGAAAATTCATCATCACATGGTGGATCAAAGTTGCGACCATTTTCCACAATTCCATTTGGTTCTCCAACTTAGTCAAAGTCCATGGCCTCAACAACTTCTTCATCCATATGAATGGTAGAATCAAAATTAGAAAGACAAATATTTGAATTTGAACCTTAAAACCAAAAAATAGGTTTTGTTGATATTGGACACTTCTATACAAAAAATTGTCATCCAAGGTATCCTCCAAATACATGACATCATCCAAGGCTTCATCACAATTGAAGGGATAAAAAAATACATCCTTTGATAAATCATTATCATTTTCCATCAAAGTTTGTAATATAAAGCCTCAAGTCAAAACAACATAAAACCTTACACCTTAAATTTTAAATCTTATGAAAGAATGAACATTTATGTTTTATATATTTTCCAAATACAAAACATCATCCAAGGCTTCATGAAAATCAAAGGAATAAAATCATGCATCATTTTATAATGTAGCATTTTCATTGTCCATCTAAATTTGTATTGGTAATGCATGTATTATGTAAACTTTGATTTTCTAAGCTTTTACTATTTTAAGTTTGCAGTTTTTGAATTTGAATTCAAAACATTTTACATTAGATTTTAAACCTCTTTTTAAAATTCCACCTCCACACTACAACACACATATATTAAAAACAAAAAAAAATTGAAAAGTCAAAAAAAGAGAAACACATCAAATTGAAATTAAAAAAAATTGCCAGATTCATATAGTTGGTTATTCATTGGGTAGCCAAAAATATAAAAAGATGATTAAAGATTTGCACTTCATTTTTGGTTTATAGCCAGATTTGGCTACATCTTCCTAGGGACGATCACCACTTTTTCTACATGTTTCTATGGATGATCGCCACTTTGGCTACAAACCAAAATTCCTAAAAGAAACACTGCTTCAAATTGTGGTGGTTTTTGCCATCGCGCTCCTAAAACCCTAGTCCCTAAACCACAATAGTAAACCCTAAATCATCGGTCGCGGGTTTCTTGCGAGAAATTCTTTGCATTCCTGTTCTTGCGTGTAGCCAAATCCATCTCTCGCCCATTAATCAGTCTTTGAGCAATGCAAAGGTTGGTAGTTTGAGCTCTGGAGCTTCAAAGGTTTTTCAGAAATCGGTGTCTGTAGAGATGGAGCTTTTGAACTTCGTAGTTTTGGAGGTTTAGAGAGTGCTGAAGCTTAGGAGCTGTGGTTGGAGCTGAGAAGCACAACAAGGAGGAGGAGGAGGTGGAGGAGGAAGAACAAGAACAAGAAGAATTGGCTACGAAGATGGACAATGTTTCTTACCAGCGGTTTCCGACGGTGCGTATCCGCGACATGAAGGATGACGTGATGAAATTCGAGCTGCGTGATACGGACGCGAGTGTGGCTAATGCGCTCCGGCGCATAATGATAGCTGAAGTGCCCACGCTTGCTATCGACCTGGTGGAAATTGAGACCAACTCGTCGGTGCTCAACGACGAGTTTCTGGCTCATCGGCTGGGCCTCATCCCCCTCATCAGCGACCGCGCCATGGAGATGCGTTTGTCGCGAGACTGCGATGCCTGTGACGGCGACGGCAGGTTTGAAACAATCCTTTTTTGACAACTTCAATCCCCTATGTGACGAGCTTTCTTCCATAAACTACAACAGATTGTCGCAAATGTCTTCAGGATCACTGAGTCTTGTTCTTTATCTCACTCTTTTCTTGGATGTTTTGTGCCTATCTTTCCTAGCTCAACAGCAAGGCACAGATGCTTGTGTTAGGATGCTCTCTCTACCTTGGAAGAGTTTTAGGGTTTGGAACTCTAATAGCATACGCATACACAGTGGGGGCATGGACATAGTCTTGCACTTGGTGAAGGCAACTGTCTGGAGAGACAAGGAAAATTGGAAAACACAACAATATTCAGGTCTTGTGCTGGGCAAGTTTGTACCACAATTTGTGGCAAATGTACTGGTATTGAAGTTTGGTTGTGCATGTGATTCTCTTCTCTCTGTGCTGCAGCTGCAGAAGAGTTTTAGGTCAATTGACACCATTTACTCACAAGTCTTTGTGGTGTCTTTGTTCTTGTGGATTGTACTTTGGAAGTTGCTTGTTGTTCAGGGTAAGGGTTTAGGGGAGAAGTGAGGTTTGTCAGCTGCAATCCAGTCGTCTTGCTCATACCATATGTGCCATCTGTTGTGCGAATCTGCTCAAGACTGAATCCAGTGAATATTTTCTAGTTGAAGTTGATACCCTGAAGACATCTGACTGGTAGGAATTGGAAGAGGTTGCTAAACTGCAAGTCACATGTTTTTTATTCTTGTCTTTTGGGGATCCTACTAAGCATCCAGAGTGATTATAATGGCTGCTGGTGATGGCAGGTGTGACTACTGCTCAATTGAGTTCCATTTGAATGTGAAGTGCACATCAGAGCAGACACTAGATGTCACCAGCCATGACTTGCAAAGCTCTGATCCTGATGTCGTGCCTGTAGATTCTGCAGGCCGCCAGGCTGATGTCAATGGGTTTGATCCCCCAGAAAACAGGTATGTCTGCATCCTACAACCATCCCTGCTTTAGGAACTCTTCACCTGTGAACTCAGTTACATAATCTTGAAAGTAGTCCTTGTGTCATGATGAAGAATTGGAATGTGGCTAGTTTTCAACTAGTTTTGCAAAGGTAGTAAGAGTTCTTGTTGGTTTGCACAGGGGTATTTTGATTGTAAAGCTACGGAAGGGTCAGGAGTTAAAGTTGCGGGCAATAGCAAGAAAGGGGATTGGAAAGGACCATGCTAAGTGGTCACCAGCTGCAACAGTTACTTTTCAGTATGAGCCAGATATCCACATCAATGAGGCTCTGATGGAGTCATTATCGCTGGATGAGAAGCAAGAGTGGGTGGAAAGCAGCCCAACTAAAGTCTTCGAACTTGATCCTATTTCTCAGCAAGTGAGTATTGAAACAACCTTACCTTTGGTGTATGAGTACAATTTTATCAAATGTTTTAGTCTTCTGACCTTTTAAGGTGGGTCAAAGGATGAACAAATGTGGGGACTTTGGTCATTTATATGGTCTCATTTTGCTGCAGCCAGTATGTGAAAATCATAGCATGTACAGAGTGTACATTTTTAGCTTCTTCTTACCTATCAATACAAACAGGTGTGAAACTGGTAAGTTGTTCATACTGCTTTCATGTTGTTTTTGTTTTTGGTCCTTTGTTCTCTGTTCTGTCTTTCCTTGTGCAGAATTCTCTGTGGCTGGTTGAAGAAGTGTTAACCTTGCTTAGCCGTTTCTTAAATGTGGGAATGGAGATTTCTTGATTCTTATGAGAGATATTACCTATCAATATGAAATTTAAGAAATTCTTACAACCTCTATCAAGTTGTGCACAGGTGGTGGTAGTGGACCCAGAAGCTTATACATATGATGAAGAAGTGATCAAGAAGGCAGAGGCCATGGGCAAGCCAGGTTTGGTAGAGATCTACAGCAAAGAGGATAGCTTCATTTTCACCGTCGAGTCCACAGGTGCAATCAAGGCCTCACAGATGTTTATAAATGCAATAGAAATCCTGAAGTCAAAGTTAGATGCAGTGCGACTCTCATTTGATACGGAGGAAGCTGCTGATCAGTTTGGGGAGCTTGGAGCACATATGTGAGGAGGCATCTAGGTTGGTTTTTGAGAGCAAAAGCATTTGCATCCCAAATGAAGCAACAGACACCAAAAGGGGTTGTCAATTGGCTGATTGTGTATAACAGCCCCACATGACAGGGATCAAAATCAGACAGTTCTCCTTTTTGTAGCTGTAAGGACCACTAATTCTGCATTGCAGGCCCCTCAAAGAAACGAGATGGGAATCAATTGCATGCTGACACGATTTTTTGGAACTTGGTGCAACTCCTCGATTGAGGTTCCTCTATATGGCCAGAAGACGAGCAATGAGGCAAGTTCACACAAACTTTTGAACTAAGTAGGATGGAAAGATGGCTTCAGTTTTTGGACTACATTTTTGAGCAACAGGAATTGATCTCTGTAGTCTCATGTTAATAGCACATTACCCACTGAAGAGGAACCAGTTTCACAAATACATTTTATCAGATACAGATTGTCCTCCATTTTGCTCCCTTGTCCAAGTAGGGTCACCTTAAGCTGTTCACCTGTGCAAAATTTGGGAAAGGTTGATAGGCATAGCCTGCTGTGAGGATAACTACTTACTCTTGGATATCAGCATGTATCTTATTTCTTTAGTTGTCTGATGGAAACTAAAAGACACCAGGATGGAAACTAAAGGATAAGATACATAGACTGTAGATGTGTTAGATGGAATGTATGAAAATTTCATCTGTGGGCAAAGCCAGTTTTTAGATCAACCGATTGCTGTACCAATGAATTATTTCCAAACAGGAATGTGTGGTCTTTACCTTGTAACAATAATCTTGAGGCTGTGACTTGGAAATTGCTGGCCCTTCCCCCATTTGATGCAATGTTTGTTACATCAAAACTGGTTAAAGGACTATGCAGCCATAGTTTTGGGCTAGAAGTCATAAACTGTGTTCAGAAGAGCTGAGTAAATTTGTGTTGGCAATTTGTTAGAACCTTAATTTGCAAGACATTTTGTGAAAAATTCAGTTCTCACCCCTGTTGGGTTTTTCAGATACATACAATGTGTTGCAATTTGTTTTACCTGTAACAGAAGAAAACCTAAATACCAAAACAAGCACCTTTGTGCATCAAAATATCAACATTAGGCTGTGAACTCTAAATGCAACCCATCTCAGTGCACCAGATAAATATAATGCACATCATACTCACTTCCCGGGACAAAATTTAACTTGCCTGATGCTTCCAGATCATGATGCAAAGAAAGGGTCTGACTGATATGAGTGTAGCACCTCATCACTTGAAAGAATATTTTTTGCTGTTGCAATGTCTTCTAGGATTCTTCCAACCAACTCATCTGCAAACCTCCCAAAAACCAGAGGATGTTAGTACCTTGAATTTGAGAGTGTACCTTATTTGTATTTTGGAAAGGACATCTTACAGGACCTTTGAGATCATAAAATCACAGAGCACCTAAACACTTTACTAAGGACTCAGAACAATGCATGACAAAGAACTTAATGCAATCAGTCACGCACCCAAGGACTTGAACTTCATTTCCAACCGGATAAACCCCAACACTACAATAGCAGCTTCTTCACCATAGAAATCAGCACTTTCATAGTCGTGTAGTATGTGCACCTCCTGTCAGACAAGATGGATATAACAGTCAGATTTACAGTCCACATCCTTGCTAGGAGAATGAGTATCTTGTCTCAGCAGTGAGCTCTGAACAAACAGTAAAGAGAAACAGGAGATCATGCTGATTAAGATGAAAGAAACGGGCTGTTTGCTCACTCACCAGTGTTACTGCACCACTATCAGCAAATGTAGGGCGATTCCCAATGTTCATAACCATCATGTGAGATCTTGTATCAAACCCCGGTGCCCTAACTTGAGCCCATCCATAGTAGACACCCTTTGGCAGCGCCAGTAGTTCCTGGGGTAAATCTTCAGGATTCAAATTTGCTGAATCCCACACCCATGAACCTTGCTTATGAGCAGGTGACAACAGCCAAAGTCAACCCCTCATTAAATAGCTTCTATTGTTTATGTTGGAATATGCATCCAGTTTCAGCTGAAAGAATGCACTACCTGTGGGGATTCCCATTTGCTTGCTCCCTCGTCCAAACCCATACACCACCTTGCCAGTGGCATACAAAGGAAATTCAACTACACATCCAAGTTCAAAAAGCCTCTCAGACAACCTCACAGAAATGCATGCAGTCAACACTATGCCACATAAACGAGCTCAATTTCAAGCAATACAACCAACAAACAATGAAACAGCACATGAGGAACCTAAAAAAAGTAATGATGGCATCCCTAAAACTCCAGCAAGCACCGAGCAAGAGAGCATCAAACAGATCAAGAACATGAAGATAAGTAATCCCTTAATCAATCACCTTTCTAACTGTTTCAGGAAGATATGAAGTACCTCCAAAGTCACCATCTGCCATTGCTATTTTCTTAGAGCTGGTCACCTGTGAAGGAACAACATATATCTCATCAACCTTTTGAGTGAGAGAATATGACCTGTTCAAGGAGCTCTTGAAAACAAGTACAAAAAATTCTGAAACTTCCGGAGGACCAGGATATGTGAAATTCTTCAATGAGACTTCTCAATAACAAACCCTTACCTCAAGTGTTGCAAGATATGAATTAGGATCATTTGTGAAGCTCCTAAGTTCCAGAGGCAGTGTACTGATCAAACTCCACAAATCCTTCTCTTCAGGCAGGTCACGCAGCAGAATGTGTGGATACTTTTGTTTATGCCTTGTTAAGCCATCCCTTCCCTGGCTATAGCTGATCACCACTTTGGCACCTACAATGTCAACCACATTCTTCTTCTTGTGATTTCACATCAACTAGTGAACCTCCAGAACAGCAGAAATTAATTACTAGGAAAACCAGGCAAGAAGTTTGAACATCATAGAAGACACAACAAAATAAAACAATTTTTCTTGGATACAAGCCCCACCTCCATATCCAGTGTACTGTTTGCAAAAAGAATGTCTCATTTGGTTCTGGAATGACTGCAAAAATGTGCATCCCTCTTATCACAGCACAGAAAGGCAAAGAACTCAAGAATAGCCCCCCTCTAGAGGACAGGACATGAAGAGATGAAAAGCAAGAATAACCTGGAGAATTATCTCAAAACCTTTGCAGTTCCTGAAAATTTGAACATGAAACTAGTTCTTGGCCCATTTCCAACTGCAAATTGAGCTCTTAGCATCAAGTCCTTGAGCATGATCCATGTGTGTGGTCAGTTTCTAATTGCAGTGTTGTTGCAATGCATGCAACATAGGTGCAAACAAGACATTATCCACATTGACATTACAGCATTTTCCAACTGCAAATTGAGCTCTTGCATCAAGTCCTTGAGCATGATCCATGTGTTTGGTCGGTTTCTACTTACAGCATTGTTGCAATGTGTGTAACACTGGTGCAAACAAGACATGTATCCACATTGACATATCAACATTACAGCACCTTTAGCAGACACTAAAGAGGTTCAAGAAAAGCAGTTGATGATGCACAGTAGGTAGGGTTCTTCAGGGCAAGAGCTTTCAGAAGGTTGCCTTCCATCAGATCTGCCTGGAAAACTCTCTCAACATCAATTGTCAAGTCATTTTAAGTGCAGAAACCTCCAAGGGTTGTTGTGTATCTGGGAGGAGTCAATGCGAGTAGGAAAGCTTACTTGGACTACAGCGGCTTGCAGCAGCTTCCAGCAACTTGACTGGAGAGTAGCAGACAGCAAGGGAGTAACCCAGGAAGACGGCATTAAAAGGAGCCGTAGAAGCAGGGAGCTGCTGGAGATCCCCTTGCCAGCAACGGACTTCATCATCCATTTCTTTCAAGTTGGCCAAGACCTCCAGCGACCAGTGAGCAACCATGACGTTCACCAATTGCTTCCTCAGCTCCGGCACTAGTGTGGAGCATCCTGGGCCGACTAGCACGCTGTCCCCACTCTTCACCGAACCCGCTGCGATGATCCCTCGCACGCAGCTGCTATCCAAACCCTGATCCTCAAAAGGCTCCCCACGTCGATCGAAAAACGCTTCCAGAAACTCATTACGGTGCTCAAGCTCCACCTCCTCGTCGTCCTTCTCACAGGAAACAGACATCGAGGTCTCAGAAATCTCGGCCGCTCGCGCAACAGCGACGGAACAGTGCCCCGCGGTTTTGCTCCTCAAACTTTGTGCTCCCAACACTTTCAAGCACAACTTCGGCGCCTGTGGACGGATTTTGGTGAAATCCGGCTTGAAAGAAAGCTTCCGCAATTGAAAAAGATCAAAAAATTCATATGAAATTCCGAGGCTCGCACAGCGCAAAGAAGCCATGGATCAAACCAAAAAAACAAACCGGAATGAAAGTCCGCGGCGTTAGCAACAGGAGCTTCACCATCGCCGTCTGTTCTACGAAGCTTGAGGTCCCTAAATCAGGTCCCGAATAACAAAACACCTCATTAGGGGACCTCAAATACCATAGCTACTAAGCTCGAGGTCCCTATTATAGGTCCCGAGTCCCGACCTACGTCCCGAATAATGAAACACCTCATTTAAGGATCTCAAATACCAATGCCGTCTGTACCACGAAACTCGAGGTCCTTAAAACAGGTCCCGATTCCCGACGTCCCGAATAATGGAACATCTCATTTGGGAACCTCAGATAGATCAGGCGGTAGTTGGATACTGAATCTCCATCCACATCTCATCCACGAGGATGCATCTTCGTGTTAGTAACGGGCCCCGACACTCTCTTCTTCACTGCTGCTGCTGCAGGAGTTGTTTTCTCGACAGCGCTAGGCTACTGGTACTTGCGATGATGGTGTGCAATGGCGTCCGTAGAAGAGCCGAGCTCCATATTTTTTTAACGCTGTTGCTGTTGAAGGGCTGATGCTGCCTGTACGTTTTTTTCCTTCCTCATTTCCAACGTCTTCTTTGTTTTCTTTGAGATTCATGTCTCATTTAGGTTCATTTTTCAATGTTTTTGTGCATGATTGTTTGTCTGTTTCCAAACCCCTAGAGCAGATTTTGCTCTGTGAAGGTTCACGACCTAATCATTTTCCTAATAATTCTGGCTGTTCATTATGCATAGTTTGTGATCTTTCACAATTTCGTTCCAATCCGAGTCCGTGATTATTACCATGTGAACTTGTCAATTGATACTTCTTGAATGGAGCAGAAAGGACTGTCCGGGGAAGCATTAGCTTTTTTATCATGTGGAAGACTTGTTTGTATGTAGATCAGACATGGCTCTCTTCGAAGAGATGTTGACCACCACTGTTAGAATCTGAGATTTTGTGATATGTATTCTGGGATGATGGCATTGAACTGGCCTGATTTTGCTGCGCCTTATGAACCTGATCCTAGACACTATAAGTGAAGCAATTACATTGGAAAACAGAACTTCAACCACGACTCAGTTTGTTTTGGTAAGTGTGAAGCAACATAACCAGCAAAGTAGCTGATGCAGGAGACGTAAGTACTCTTCAAGGCATGAGTTGGATGCACTTAGGGATTTATTCAGAGCCTTTTAGTTGATGTTATACTGGAGAGATGGCAAGCTTTGAAGACAACACAGTAAGGGTTGAGAAGCCAGGAGTGGCATTGCCATTGGGTGATCTTGGAGTTCAGAGGTCATGGCATGATGATGTTAAGGAGCTATAGCCTCCTAAAGTGGACAATACAGGACAAGATGTGAATCCATTTTCTGCTATAATTCTCAAATATCTGAGACTGATATTTCTCAAACTCAGGCCACAGATCCAGCCAGGGAGGATGAGGTAACATGGTGAAGTTTTGCCTTTTCTACAATGACTGCAGAGAACAACAATGAACTTGGTGTTGTCAACCATGGAAGTTCAATATTTCTCTTTTTTCTTGAGCACACTCTGCACTAGATACTCAAAACTCTTTTTTCTCTGTCTCTGGAGCTGCTACTGCAAAATAAATTAAAGCAGCAACTTTTACAGCTGATTTGCTGGAAAAGATGGGCAAGGAGCAGGACTTGGTGAAGAAAGAAATGGAATCCTCAACAGAGAAACATGAAGAAAAGGGAGGGCAGGAGATGGATTTAGTAGAAGAAGATGAAGGTCATAATGAGAAGCAGCAAGAAAAGATTGGAAAGATCGTGGAAGAGCATGCAGACATCAAGGAGAAGAAGGAAAAAAAGGAGAAGAAAGCCAATGACAAAGACAAGAAGCAAAAGAAGGAAAAGAAGGAGAAGAAAGCTAATGACAAAGACAAGAAGGAGAAGAAGGAAAAGGAGGAGAAGAAAGGCAGTGATGAAGTCAAGAAGGAGAAGAAAGCTGACAATGAAGACAAGGAGAAAGAGGAGAAGAAGGAAAAGAAGGAAAAGGAAGGCAAGAAGGAGAAAAAGGACAAATATGACGTAGACGCATTGAGCAAGAAGCTGGAGAAAACGAATGAAAAAATTCAATGTATATTGGCCAAGAAGGATCAATATGAACAGCAGCTGAAAGAGGCAAAGGAGCAACAGTTGCAAAGAGCTGAGACTCAGCCTGTACCTTCCAAATAAAGTACTGTTACAAGGGACCTGAAAGTTTCGAAAGAGTCACTATTGTTGGAATAACAAATGCGTCACCATTAAGAAGGTGAGTCCTTCTTAGATGCAATTCTTGTTGCTTTGTCCCTTGAAGTTGAGGGAAGATGTGCCTCATAATTATCCATTTTATCAGCATCTGCTATTGTGAAGCTTGTCTACAGAACTTACTTTTGCCATGTATGGTAACAGATAGTTCTCTGTCTAAGAAAGTTTGATAGTGTGAAGATGATCTCAACAGAAGCCAATACTCTCTGATAAAAGTGTAGTTCCAGGGTCAATGTCAGACCCAAACCCTCAAAAGCATAGTTTCGTGAGGGGCTTAAGTGAGAGGCTAAAGCAGTACTTTGTAGCTGAATATATAACTTAGTGCTGTTGAGAGTTTCTTATCATTCTGTGGATCCAACTTCTCGATTCCTTTTCAACGAAGTTTGTCAGCTCTGTGCAATAACACTTCCATGTCTTCCTTCCAAGAATTTTTTCTCATGTGTACTTTTATGCACAGTCCAGGACAAGGAGGGGGGAGAAATACAAATTTTGGTGTTGAGGTGTGTGAACATCATCATTCATTTTGTTTCCATTTCACATTTTCAGTGTGCAACTCGTATTTCCTCTCTAAGTAGCAAGCATGTCAACCTAGTAAACTACATCCATATTCATGCTGTATAGGGTGTGCTGGCAAACAACCATCAACATGCCCATATCCATCGACTTTCTGAGTGGACCATGGAACTTACAGATGTCAAGAAGTCGCTGAGTTAGGTGCCACATCCAATCTAAACAACAAAAATTGGTTAAATTCTTGCAAAGTCCTCACTAGTCATGCTGCTGCTGAACCACATACAATGTTGTTCCCATAAACTTGTCAATGTAGTTTATTAAGAAGTCTTTGTAGTAGTAAATTAAGAAATCTGTGCAGGGTAGGTGTTGATGAAAATCTCAGAGGATGATTGACTCCTGTTCTCACTATTGTTGTCACATTATGAAATTGGAGTGATGTTACCAGTTGCATGGTTGTAACTTGTGATCAGTGTTTTTTTCATGGGGAATTTTTGCCCTGCAGTGACAAGAAAAGACAAAACTTGAATATCCTGTCTCAGATGCCTGATTGTTATGCAAAAAATTCCTCAAAAAAACCAAGGGAAACTTTGGTTTTTAAAGAAGTGTTGTCACTTTTCAACTGCCCCCAAGAGTCTGTCACCACTTTTAAGCTAAGGAGTGATTATGAAAACCAAACAGCTGGGATTGTGAAAGTTTTCTACTCCAAGCCACCAAGCCTAACAATAGTACAAATATACATTATTTTTACAAGTTTCTGTAGCAATGTTTTTACTATGTACTAGTAAACTTCCAAAATAACATCTCGTGCTAATTGCAACAAAAGTACAAAGAAAATCTAGCATGCGAGAGTAAGAAATCATGAGAGTCTTTTGAGCATTTTAGATCAGAGGTAAGCTTTTTGTTCCAGCACCATATGCATAAGAGAGAAAGGGATACAAGGTTCAAGTTTAGTCAACTGAAACAATGTGATATGAATTGGGAACAAAAAATCTTTGATTCCCATGGCTTCTCCAACTCATTGGGCCTCTGTCAAGGAAGGCAGAAGCTTGCAAACCATGGTCATTTTGTCAGATTTTTTTTCCAAAACTACTTGAGAGACCCAACATATGGGCCAACAGTTCTGGCTGATTGGGAAGAAAATTTCATTAAACAAATCCTGTCCCAGAGATTGCTTTTCCATTTGCACACACACCTTTTGTTCTACCTCTCTTTTGGTGGCCACAAAAGATCAGTGTATAACATATCCAACAACATTCTTGTTCTCTTCCGATTGGTATTGTAAGAATGCCCTACAATTTCAAAGAATTCTAAACAATTACAATTCAATTCCCACAATCTGGCAAATGGCCCATCAACCTATGTGCTGACGACAAACAAGTGTGATGCTTAGAATTTTTGCATCACAGATCTGCCATTTGTCGATTTTACAGTTTGAATAACCCTTTGATAAACAGCGAACAGAGATTCTCTGAAACCTTAACTGTCACTCTGCTATGTTACTCATGACAAAGGAAATTAGTTAGCCCTGTAATGAAATTGTTGTTCCCTAGCTAGAGCCTGTTTGTTATGTTACTCATGACAAGGAAATTAGTTAGCTCCCTGCAATGAAATTTTTGATATCTAGCTAGGCATGTCTGTTATGTTACTCATGCCAAGGAAATTATTTAGTCCTGCAAGGAAATTGTTGTTATCTAGCTGGGCATGCAGCATTATTGAAATACTCCACCACTGCATTAGGTTCTAATTTGGCACAAATGTATGCCATCAACAAGGCTGTAGGTCGTTTTAGAACTTGAAGTTCAAATCATAAAGTGATTCAAAAATTGAAACCAAAATATTTGTACAAGAGGAAGACAACCCCTCTTCAAGTCTCAGTTGCTCCTACAAGAAAATAAACATGGTAGGCAAACTTCCATGGCGTGAGATAATTCCCCTTCTAACCTTCTTCTTCATCTTGTTGCTGAGAAAACTGTCAACTTAGTCTGCCATTCGAAGGATTATAAATAAGTACTGACCAGAGTTAACAATTTCCCCAGTTTGGAGTGTCAAATCAACAGGGTTCAAGTTTAGGTTTTTGTGACATGAACTTGAATCGACACTTGTTTTTTTTTTTGGGTGGAGCCAGCACAAGAACTGGACTGTGGAACTAGTCTTTTGCTAAAATCAAAACTTTGAAAAATAAATTGAACACAAGTTTAGCTTCTTGAAAAAAGCCTAAAGCATCAGACACTTTCTTTCCTTTGTATTTTCAAGTCACTCTTGGGCCTGAATCTGTCTTGTTTGATTTTCTCACACTTACCTCTAACTTATTTGAGATTTACCTCCGTTTTACTAGATCTTTCAAAATCCGGAAAGCCCAATACAATTTATAAGACAGACATGTGTTGAAATGGCCAAGGTACTACGGTATATAGATATATATATATATTCGAGAATGTCAGCCAACCATCTGCCTCTAGCTATTCAGTACAATACATGATGGAGTTGAGCCCTTGTACTTGTACTTGAAGAGGTGTGCTCATTTGTACCGCAAGGGAGTGAGCTGTTCACTCCAACAAAGTGACAAAAACTCAGAGTCCCTTCTGAGTGTTGCATGATGGGTGTATGATTTTTTTTCATAGTAGCCTAACCTTTTTATTTGACATTTACCCTTTGGATGCGAATGGATAAATGTAGAATAAGTTGAAATTATGTGGTATTTGTACAACTTGTTCTATGGCACATTGGTAAGTGGGGACTTGGGAGAGGCAATTAGGTAATTGTGCAATTAGTATTGCAAAGATGAGCACAAGGTATTTATCATACACATCTTAACCCCTAAATGTCATAAAAAGTTCAAAATACACTGAAAAGAGGTTAAGGGGTTATTGGAAAAAAAGAAAAGAAAAAAGATGAATCCTTTTATACCCTTAATAATAATAAATTTAATGCATTTTAATTAATGACAAGTGGCAACACAATCTAAGAATTGAAATATTATAATGATAAGAAATTACTATAACTCACAACCATCATAACTATGTGCATTAAAAACTTTGAGAATGTGTAAAAGCTATAAAATAATATTTTAAATAATTACAACCCTTGGGTGGTGGGTGGTGTAAATTTGGGGGGATGTTTTGCATTTCTTCAGCCTAAAAATATGATTTTGACTCATACAAGGGATTTTTGTGAAAAATTTAAACCTTAATTTGCCAGATTTTTTATTTTATAAAATCGCCAATTATTTTACAAAAGGTTCCAGCAGATAGCCAAAATGTGAAAGGATTCTTAAATTTCATATCTGTTCTACAGCCAAATTTGGCTAAATCTTCTTGTTGATGATCACCAGTTTGGCTACATAAGAAATTGGGAGGGAAAAAAGAAAAAAAGAACCCTGCAACTCACAACCCCTTGCATTTGCTTCAAAACAATTACCCACCTTCAAAGTTCAAACAAAGGTAAACGTCAAATACATACTACCGTATCCAAAAATAAGGCAAATGAAATGCAAAAATAATGTGCCAAAATCCTAGCTGTTAGTAGGAGGAAGTTCCAAGCTTGAGCATGCAAGTAAAGTATGCAACTAAATTCCTATTAAGTGCAGGAAATGTCACTTGCAGTTCATTTAGTCATTTACAATAAGATCTCACTCCTCTTTGGATGTCTTTTGCATCCAAATGACAAAACCACACACACACACACACACACACAAAAATCATGAAAAGATTAAAAATGAACTCTCTCTTCAACCATAACCTTCATTGAAGACAACTCTTCAAAATTCAAGCTACCAATTCCAACAATCTCATTAGCCCAAAGGTTTTCTTCTTCACATCTGGACAAAAAAAAAGCTTATGAAATCCTATTACCATATTAAGCTACTAGGTATAATAATTCAATTTAAACAACTCCTCAAAACAATTCAAACCACCAATCTCTAACAATCTCATTGGTCAAAAGGATTTTTCTTTTCTTCACACCTAGGCATATTAGGCCTAGTCCAAGGCCTTCCCATTCTAGTGTAAATTTTAAGTACCAATAATAGGTACTGCGACCCTTGCCCATACAGACATAAGTCGTAAATATTTACAATAAAAATAAAGTGATTTTTGAGGTTTTCAGTTGTCACTTTTTCTACATGTTCCTATGGACGATTGTCACTTTGGCTACAAATAAAAATTCTTTAAGAAAAGAAACTGGTTCACGTAATTTTGATTTTTTTTTTTGGTTGTATTTCTTCTCAGAAAATGGGAAAAACACGAATTTTTTAATATTTTCAGTAAATTTTTTGCCATTTTTCAAGATAAAATAATTATGTTAGCCATGTCTAGACCTAGGCACTTCCGAGGTGGCCACTTGTAGCAACACTTTTGTAAAAATGTTACGGCCCACTTAGGACAGTTGTCATTGAATGCCAATTAATGCTGGGGATCCTCGCCAGTGGACCTTACTAGAGGAATTTGAAACAAAAAAACTCCCTGGTCCACACCAGAAGCTGGCGTCAATAATGGTATCAACATTGGTATGAAACACCAGACCAGTCTGGTACCAGCTTAATACCAGTACCCGCTGGTGGGGACTTGAGGTAATACCAATCTCATACCAGTCTTATATCAGTCTATATACCCGGCAGATACCTGCCATGTACCAGCCCCAAAATCAGTATTAAACCTAAGAGCATCTCCAGCGGTGCTCAGTATGTGACCCTGCAAAAATATTTTTCACATCCAAGTTTAGTTATTTACTTTTTTTGCAACCTCACCCACATGATCTAAACTGGGAAAGCAAATAGGTGGGGGACTAGTAATAGCGAACCACCTGGACCAATCATTATGTTAGGCCAATCCAAAACAATGATGAGTAGTCAGATTGTAGTTACTAGTGTGGCCTGTGCCATTGGCCCAAGTGTGAACCCATTACAAAATAGGAAAACTCAACATGTGAACATTGTTTTGCACCAGATGTATCAATTTTTTGAACAGGTTTAATCGAATGGTAAGCCTTCAAATGTTACCACGATCTCAACTGATTTTTCCTCCCAAAACCTGGTTTTGGGGATTTTTTTGGAATTTTCAGCAGCAGAAATCACTTAAAAAATCAATATCTCCCACATTCTGAATCCAAATCTAACCAAATAGATTCCATTAAATCCTGCTCATCAAGATCTTTCCACCAACACCAGAGGCACATTCCAATTCTTGCAAATTTTTCAGCTACAATTTAATTTAATTTAGAGTGAAGAAATCATTCAATATTCAAGAAGTTCTGCATTCCAAGTACAAACACCAAGAAACCAAGCCAATGCACCCCTCCTTCTCGAGAGCTTTCCAAAGACACGAGGAACACGATCTGAAGCATCCCAGTTCAGTAGATCTCATCAGTACAAACAAAACAAAACAAACAAATTACGTTGCTTCATAGATAGATTACACTCTTTTCTACAGGTGCACAGCCATTACGGTGGCCATTTACCAGCCACCGTAAAAATTGCCCAATTTTGCTGAACCAAACCGGCATGTTTTGACTTTTCTTTATCAAATTTTGCTTGGCAGGGCGACATACTGAGACCATAGCTGGAGATGCTCTAATAGGTACCCAGTACCAAGTTGGTACGAAAAAATTGAATTAAAAAATAGCCAATACCAGTAGCAGACGCGTATCAATTTCCCAAGATGACCTGGCCCATAAAGGGTAAGGCACTTTTTTTGGAACTGGCTGCATTTAAGACGCTTGGCCAGTTTAATGCTCTTCCGGCTGCACTGTCAGTTGTATGAGATCTTATTAAATGGCGTTAAAAGAGAAGGGCCTTGCTGTCAAGGGCCCTTGCTGCTGTCAGGTCCTTTACTACTCGTGTGAATAGCACGGATGCCAAGCACGTACGAAGGCCTCTTACGGTTTCGTACACATGGCACCTTATGGGTGTAAGGTCCTTAGTCCTTACGTACGTACTACCCGCGTCACTGACTCGCCCCTGTCATGCGTCGCTCTGGACCACTACGGTGCCCGCCCTGCAACCCTACCTACTTACACTCTTCCAGAGAAAAAACAGCTCCTGCCTGCCCTACCTACTACTTAGTAGACTGTAGTACCTAATGATTATTTTTCGGGAAAATAATTTTGGGATTTTTTTGGGGATTTCTGGGGATTTTGTTTTAGTGAAAATTAGATTAATTTTGCTTTTGAGAAGGGTGGGGGGGGGAATATCGCCAAATTTCCAATATTAAAAAATTGTAAAAAAAGAGCTGACCTTGATGTTTACTGGAGAAAGGTTTTCATAAATCGCAGGTATTTGAAAGTGCACAAAAGTCACTTTTTTTTTTCTCCCCCGTTTATAGAACGGTGACCCAGTTTGCAATTGTGGTTTCCAAAGCTTTTTTTGGGTTTTTTTTGGGGACAAGAAAGACCCATGGGTTCTTTTTTCTTTTCTTTTGGAAAGAGGAACAGTGGTCTTGATGTATATATTTGTTTTTTTTGTTTGGAAAGAAGATCATGGTTTCCTTTTTTATTTTGTTTATTTTTTTTTTAAGGGGGAAAGAAGCTCATGGTTTTTTTTTTTGGTTTTACAATGTTTTGGGAAATTAGACAATGGTTTTGAATTTGGGGGGGGAGGGGGGGCAAGAAGACCAAGGTTTTGATGGGTGTTTTTTTAGGGGAAATAAGACTATGGTTTTGAAGTTCAAGACTAAGATCACATGACTTGGAGGAAGGAAGGAAGCAGCAGCGATTTTGTTTATTTTCAAGAAAAAATAAATTGTTGTCCTAACTTACTTCATGAAGGGTAAAATCTTTCTTTCTTTAAGCTTTCTTTAGTGAGTAAAGGAAAAGAGAAGGAAGGAAAGGGGGGGGGGAGAAGAACAAAAGCAATCAAACATGATGCACGAGTTCAAATTTCATTCCCATTTTGAACTATAAACAAAACAAAAGTCCAGTCCAGAAGTCAGTCAGTCAGACAGACAGTTGTCGTTAAGTTTACCCACAACCAAACCAAACCAAAAAACAGAAAAGGAAAAGCGCCGATCATTAATTCCTCCTCCTCTCATGGCCCAAAAACTTGAGCTCCTCAAATCCAAATCTGCAAAATTCCAAATGTGCAAGCAAGCATGTTTGCACGCTTGCTTCTTTCTTTGTTGAATGGTGGCGATGGTGGTGACATTTCTTCCTTTTCTTTGGGTTTTTTTTTTGAAGCTTCTTCTTGGCAAAACAAAAATCCACAGTTGTAATAAGACCCATGATCTAGTAGTTTTTTTTTTGTGCAGCAATTGATCTAGTATATACGGGAGCAGGCAACTGCTCTCAGGCAACAACTAGCTGCTCTCTAGTAGGAAATTTGCAGCAAAGATCTAGTTTTGTGGAGGTGATGGCGTACTTGGAGCAACTGAGGAATGTAGCGGGGTGGCTTGCCAAGGGGGATTTTTGGCCGGATTGGGAGCAGGAGAGCTACCCAGAGTTCCGAGACTTGGCTCTCATACCCGTTTTCGCTGTCTTCTTCCCCACGGCGCGTTTCTTCCTCGACAAATTTGTATTTGAGGTTTGTATTCCAAGTCCTGGGTGGTTGTGTTTGTTTTTTTTTTCCCATACCTAAATGGGTTGGAAACCCACCCACAGACGGTGCCCTTCTCATCTCTCTAATGATGCTCCCTCCCTCCCCCCTCCCCCCCATGGCTATGAATTCTTGAGAATCCAAGAATTCTCTAGCGGATCATTATAGCAAGCCCACCGTAGTATGTGTGTAGATTTTCCACCAAAGATAAAGAATCTCTGCAGCGTTATTACCCCCATCTTTCCCGTTACTGAATTGGAGCTTCTGTGCAGCCAGTCGGAAGGTCGTGTATAAATGGCCAAGATGGTAATGTCAAGAAAGGTGCATTCAAATCTCATCACGGAGCACAAGTGCGACTTACAAAGTTCAAGGAGTCAGCGTGGAAGTGTGTATATTATTTTTCAGCTGAGGTTTTTGCACTGGCAATAACCTACAATGAACCCTGGTTTACAGACTCAAAGCACTTCTGGCTTGGGCCTGGTGAACAACGCTGGCCTAATCAAATGACAAGGTAAGGTGCTATTTTTTCTCTCTCTACCAATGTAGCCCTCAAACTTCTTTAGCAGTAGCTATGTCTTGGAAGCTTTTTGTTTCTACTTGCAATATGACAACTGGTCAATTGAGTTTGTTTTTTGATTTGTCATGAACTCTGTTGCTCATGCTGATGGAATGGAACAGGCTCAAGTTGAAAGTCTTGTATGGATTTGCGGGGGGATTTTACACATACAGCATATTTGCTCTTATGTTTTGGGAGACACGACGTGCAGATTTTGGTGTCAGTATGTCACACCACATTGCTGCTGTTTTTCTTGTTATCTTCTCTTACCTTGCCAGGTTCTTCTCATCCTATTCCCACTTGGGTGCGCCATTATTAGGGCTTTAGGAGTTTGGGGTGTCATATGCTTGTGTATTTGTATATTCTTTCATGGAGGCAAGGGAGACTTGTTGTGTGTTGAACCTAAGTGTGTTTGAAGTGACTCCACTTTTTGCTGCCAACCCTCCCTCAAGGTTTGACCCAGTTTATGCACATGGTTTTTAGTACCTGGTTGAGGGTTTTTAGTAGCTGGTTTACCATGTGACCTCTCATAGACGGGTTGGTGAGATCTAGGATGTTCTAGAAGGCAATTGACGCCAGAAACACCTAGAAGGGCAGCCATGAGTCCCAAGCACTTGAGCTATTGGCTTGATTCACTTTTGCAAATTAAATTGTTTTGTTACCTTATTGCCTCTGGCTATGGTGGAACAGGTTTGCACGTGTGGGTTCAGTGGTGCTGGCAATTCATGATGCCAGTGATGTGTTTCTGGAGATAGGGAAGCTTACCAAGTACTATGGCTTGGAGATTGTGCCAAGCATTGCGTTTGTGATCTTTGCAATTTCATGGGTTGTTTTTCGTCTTATCTACTTCCCATTTCATGTCATCTGGAGCACCAGGTATGCAGTATGTCCCATTGCTTGTACATGATTTCTTCTTTGTGGGCTGCTGTACTAATTGTGATAACTGACATCACTTGACAGCAGCACAGTACCTAAAACTGATTCAATTCTGAAACTGGAAGAAAATGATCTCAAGAGTGTTGCTTTGTGACAGGCACCATTGCAATAAGTAGTTGAAGTAGTTGCTCATGTTGACCTTGGGCAATAATCTCTCTAGTAGATTGACCATAATTTTTGGTTGGTGTGTGTTTCTGTGAAGTTATGAGGTTCTCCAACTGCTGAACAGGAGCTACAAGCAGGGACCAATACTTTACTACATATTCAACACATTGTTGATCAGCTTGTTTGTGCTGCATATCTACTGGTGGGTTCTCATCTTCCGCATGATTGTCAAGCAAGTTGAAGCCCGAGGCAGAATCTCAGATGATGTCCGCTCTGGTACTCCCTCTGCCTTTGTCTTGATAGCAATGTTGCAATTGTACTGTTGTTGGTGCTGTCATTCCTGTTGCTTCTGGAAATATGACAGGAACTCAGGACACAGCTGTTGTATAGTTGTTGTTGAAATTTTGGGCAGATACTCTATACTTGTCTTCACATACCATTGGGTGCTGATGAAATCAGTCGGGAGTCCTGGTAGCTAGTCATTGCAATTCATGGTGAAGTCTGATACTTTGTGAGTGATGCTCATGAGGTTATGATCATTCATTGGTTTGTGCTGGAAGGACAAAACTTTAAACTGTTATTGTGGAGTTGTCTCCACAATTGCATAGATGTATTATTGCTGCATGAGCACTGTCAAAGTTGGCTTGCTTTAACCCTTTGTTTGTATAACCTTGGGAAATTCAGACTCAGACTCAGATGATGATGATGAAGGCTCTGGCAAAGAGGATTGATACCGACAAAACCTGCAAGTCAATGCAGCATTTAGTGCCATGGCCTTCACACATACAATTTCACAAGATATTTCTTTACCTGTTCAAGAAGTGGATGGAGCTTCGCTGGTTGGACCCAACATTTTGAGCAGGCCTGAGGCCCAATTCAACCCCATTTTTTGTCCACTTCATGTCTCATCAAAGTCAGAATTTTCTGAGCTGTTTTGCATTGGAAAAGGCAAAATGCTAGTGTGCTTGGCATGTTGTGTGCATAGTGATTTGTACAGTAAAGTCAGGCATCCTGCTGTAAAGTGATACAGAGAGGGCATTATTCATTTTTCACTTTCAATTGTAAGGATTTGTACAGCAGAGTCAAGCACATTGCTGTAAATCATTGGGAAGGGATATAGTCATGTATAATTCAAACCCTACACTCCATTTATAAGCATCAGAAAGTGGCTGTTGAATAGGACAGAGCTTGCATCTGGATCAAGCTGTGGGTCACCCAACCACTGTGATCAGTAGTTCCACAATTATGTTCCCCAGCCCAATTACAAGCTGTCAGTTATGGGGCTTCAGCTCTCTGTCCACATGAGATCGTAGTTCTATGTATTGGAACCCATAGAATCCTGCACATGTGAATCTGCTTCCTGCCAGTAGACCATCTTGTAGCCTTAAATCCTTAAAATTCTATCATTTTCCAGTAGTTTCTCTACAAAATGTGAAACCCCAAAGGCAAAGGCCTTGTGCAGTCAACGCTTATAAATGCACACTTTTCTGCACTGTGGCCAGACTTCTCTTAATGAAAAATGCAACCCACATTTGCAAAAACCTTGAAAGATTTTCCCTTTTGGTTTTTAGGGTGGGTTATATGCAGAATTGGGGCTGCAGGGGGCCTGCTGTGTAAGACCTGCTTGAGCAGGATCTTACATGTAACACCCTGCCAGGTTTTCCATTTGCAAGTATCTTGTTGCCAACTGACTCCATTGTGTCAACAATTTCATTCAAGTAACTCAAATGAACATTGACAAATCAAGTTACAATGTCTTTTTTTCCAATTGTGTACATGATTTCAAAACTGTAATACTGCTTTTTTTTTTGGTCCTTTTTTTTGGGTTAAAGAAGAATCACAACACTTCTTACTGTGTCATGCACAGTGTAAGTAGTCTTGTTGAGCCAAAACACAACAATGCTTGTCACTTGATTCTGTGGTTGATTTGGCCACTTCTACAATTGATCCACCTTTCAGAAAATTATATTCTTGAATATTGAAATGTTGTGACACATGGGAAGCACAAAATAATGATCAAAATAAAAGAGAACTGAACAAAAATTTTATTAAAAAAAAAAACTAAAAAAGAAAACAAATATTCAAAATAAAAACACATACTCACCAACAAGTACAGTACTTAGCCATTTCATTGTCATTGGCTTCTTGATCTATGAGAGGCTGCTCATTGATGCATTCAGTGGTGATGATATGCTGGATTGCCCTATCAACCATGGACTTGTCATCCTAGTAATACTTATTGTAAGATTTAGCATCTCTATGTCATTCGTGCTCCATGCTCCGTTCAATAGGCTCCATTCTCCTTATGCCAATGCCACATCCCATTTTATTTGTAATCCACTTCCCTTCAAGATCTCAAAGTTAGTTGTGATGTGCTTGGTTGTAGTGTGACCTAAAAGGAGCCCTAAAGTGAAAAGGGATTGCCCCTGTACTACCTGAAAACGGCGAGTGATGGAAAACTTTAACTTTCATGAGCACACTAATCGTATGGTGCTCAAAATGGTGTCTAGTTTTGTTTCGTGTTTTATGTTTGCAGGTTTGCATTCAAGGAGGAAGAAGAAGGTAGGCGTTCTGTTTTTCCTAATTCAGGGTGTGAGCTTGCAAGTTTATCTAGGTTGGTTTTTGTTCTTCATGAAGACTCTGGTAAAGGTGACTATGATTGGCGCTTGGGATTTCAAAAGGATGAGGAGTTGTGCATATATGAAGGAGTGTGGTTCTGCAAGGGGGGCATCTTTCAGGTTTTGAGCAGAGGAAGAAGAAATTAAGTTTCTTGTGATTTGCCGTTCTTTTATTTTTGTGGGAGTTGTGTGCATTAGTGTTTTAAACAAACTGCAAGACCTGGTGGCACTGGAAGGAAGAATGCCTGAAGGTGTAGATGGCTGTAATTTTATGAAGGATAAATTATTTCCGCTATGCGTTACATCCTTTAGTCTAATGCAATTGAATATTAGGTGTAGGAGTCTATGATGGGGAATGATGAATTTCAATAGGGATCTTGTGAGTGACAAAGTTTGGCAATTGTATGTTTCATGTGGGGTGTGTATTTGCAATTCTAAAATTTTGTATCTGAAATTACGAGAAGAGAAGGGAGGGTGTGGAGGTTTGTTGGGATTTCCAACATACACAGTGTGTTTGTTGTCATGGGTTTTTTTCAAGGACTCCAGTAAGGGTTGATGGGTTATGTTTGGCAGCCCTCTGGAGGACAACATATATATTCTCAATATAAAATATTGTGACCTCAATTATCTAGACTATGTGCATCATGAACTTGTTCTATTTCCATATGCTGCCAGGGTTATTGGGTTTAATTACATTCTTGGGATTTGGGAGTTTGTATGTTATGTTATGCCAAACATTGTCTGTTGAGGCTCATGAGAGAAAGATCGGAGCAATCTGACCCCTAGACTCATAGATTTATTGCTGCAAAAATCAGGGAAATCCTTGGTTTAAACTTGTAACATTTGATTCGATGAATTGATCAAGCTTCATGAAGCTTTATTTTAAGTTACGTTGATGCAGTTATACTTGTAGGTAGGAAGGGAACACTCTGTTTCCCGCTTCTTTTTTGGCCACAATAGTTGCAAGAATATTCTTGCCCATTGGCATTTTGAGGTACTAAACAAGATTAGACACCTTGATATTTGACCTTGGAATTTAGAAAAAGGATGAGTTCCCAGCTCTATGTCTCGACAAATCAACCAATTGTTTCAAGAGGCTTCATGTGTTGGTGGCATAATAGCTAGAAAAATTCATGAAGAATGTAATAAGTCAGCACAAACATGGGCCCATTAGTATTTTTTTTTTTGTCAAATTTGTTTTGTAACCAAAGTGATGATGATCCACAAGAAGACTGAGCCAAATTTGGTTACAAGCTAAATATAAAAATTAAAAATCAGATCTAAAAAAAATATTTTTGGTTACTTACTTGAACTGTGTATAGAAATCTGGAAAATTTTCTTAATTTTTTTGTCGAATTTTAGCTATTAAAAATTTGAAAGGCACATGAGTTTAACACTTTAAATTATATACATAGCTTTTTGGCTATACATAGGTGGCAAAATAAAGGTTGGGGCCCAATATAAATAAACACTTGGGAAAAAAGGCAACAATCTATCCAGAGAGGAAGAATTGGATACATGGTTGCCATTGGGTAGTTTGGGAGGCAAAAAAGTCTATAAAGAGAAACTCAAAGCAAAACGATGGAATGATCTTGTGACACAAACTTAGTGTCAAACAATTTTTATGGATGTGGATGAAAAAAGAAAATAAACCCTAATTCATGATTGCACAAGACACCAAGATACCAGACAATTGTTCATCATGAATTTTGAGGGCATCGAAAATCCAATGTCTATTGTTCATTTTTGTGTTTTGGTGTGTTTTGTTTGTTTGCAAGTTAATGGTGTTTGAAGCTTCTAATTCAGTGAAGATGAGCTTCTGCATTGGCTTTGGTGATGGAATGGGTTTGATGCTATAATGGGGTTGGTTCTTGAATGAAGAATGCAGATCACGTTGGGGAGTTTGGATGGAGGCAGGGGGATACAAACAGAGGAATTCAGGTCTTCATGGACAGTTAAATTTTTTTTCTGAATTATAGTCAGAAAGTAGAAATTTGTGTGTTAGTGTGGATTCTTGTGAAAATAGAGAGGAGGAATGCCTCTATGTTCTTATATTTTTTCTAACCTAAAGCTATTGATTTTCATTGCATTGTAGTCTGCAGAAAAGGAAAAGGATTAAACAATGTTAGGAATAAGGACTGAATTAGGAGAGATGATGACAATGTCTAGAGGTTTCAAGGTGGTCCTCGTGGTTTGTTTGTGGTTTGGGAATTTTGAATGAATCTACCAGTTTAGCTGAGTTTGGGAGAGAAAGTACTTACTCATTTGTGGGAGATCCGGAGAGAAAGGGATTTTAAGACTATTATGGGTACCAAGGAAAGAGCTAAATTTTTGGGCTCCAATTCATCTCTCTGTTCAAATATTTTCTGAGTGATTTTGGTGGAAAGGGCATAGGTGCATAATGTCATTGTTCATTTGTAAACATGCATGGGACCACTAGGTTCTTGAGAGGAAGCCATGAAAGTTTTGATCCCCTGAAGTCCTTAGTTTGTGGTGTGGACATAACGAAGGATAAGAGTATGACATTGTTTGTAACTGTTGTAATACAAAACTTGTTGTAGCCACTGTAGCAAGCTTAACATCGATATCATTAAACAAACATAAAGTGTTTCCTATTTAAGTCATCCCCTCCTTTTTGGTGACAATCCTAAGCACCCCACACGCACAACACAAAGCTTGAACTTTCAGTGTAGGAAATCTGTTTCTTTATTAGCAACAAAAGTGAAAAAAACTATCATTGGAGTAAGAAGCATAGAGACCTGGGTTTTTTGTGACATTTTTTTATCTAGTTTAATTGGCAATCATCCATAATAATACACTTTGGATGTAGTGGCTATACACAAAATATGAAAGTAAAAAAATTTAAGATTCTTTCACTTTTTTGGCTACATGCTATAAACCGATAGAGAAATCTAGCAATATTTAAAGAAAAACTGTAGAAATGTAACAACTAGAAAACTCAAAAAACCTACCCTTTTAGTCATTTTAAAATTTCTTTTAGCCAAATCACTAAATTTAGCAAGTAAAAAAAGGGTTGAAAGAAATAAAAATTTTGTGATTTGGTTTTTTTGTGTGGGAGATTATCACAAGTCAAGGGTGGACCAACACCCATGTTGGTACCATGATGGAAATCTGAAAATCCATTTAAATTACTTCTAATATTGAATGTATATTGCGGATAGACTAAAGGGGGGTCTCCAAGTTTAAATCTAACATTTTTGGGGGTTAATATGGCAACTAAGAGGCCTCACTCAAGAAAAGGTCAAGGTACCAAATGTGGGTGCTGGTTCACCTTGGTCATTATCGGACTTGGGTTTGGTAGCAAACAATTTAACTTTTGGGCAAAATTATTCTACCTCAAAAGTCCAACATCCATAGTAACTGGGTGTAACTGCCAACATCCATTCCATGGCAAGACCATTCTCATCACTAGTACCTAGTCTAATGCAACTTTCACATTCCCTTGTATGTTCCATGGGCTGCCCTATTATTAGTAGTATCAACCTCCAAAATTTCTTAGACAAATTTTGCAACTCCTTGCAAATTCATTTTACTTTGTTTTCTTGCTGGAAAATGTGAGCTTGAAGTAGATTAGTTCTTGTGGTTTGTTTGAAATCTAGAGAGAGAGATGGTGTACCATGATTAAATTTTATGACTCATGTTCAGCACGAATAAATTCTTAAGAAAGCCAGCCAAAAAGAAAAGAAAAAACTAAAAACAATTTGTTGGAATTTTAGATAATTGAACCCAGTTCAAAACTGATAAGATAACTTTGAAACTTATTGGTGGACTTAACATACTTATATACTTAGAAACTATTGTTGAAAATTTGAAATATTAAAATTGGAATTGTTGGACCTTCTTTTTTTCAAAAACTTAATTATTTTGAGAAGATTTGCTAAATGTGAGTTGTAGGTATGCTAACATTGATGCCATGACATTTTTTTTACAAAGATGCAGAGGAGCAACCAATGGGGTAGGAAAAGAAATAGCCGGGGTGTTGGCAAATCGAGGGGAATATGTCATCAAAACTATTGAAAACACCAACAAAGGAGATGAAATGAAGGTGGATGTGTATAACCAAAAAGAAACAGAACACAAAACTTATGTATAAGGATAATAAACATAAGGAGTATCAACAACAACTGATGACTAAATTTTTGAATGGATTCAATTCCATGCATCACAAAAACATCATCCACAAGGAATTGAATTCTTATACTTACATTAGATTCAAGATAAGAAAGTTCAAGATTCTTGATATGTTGGTTTCCATGGCACAATCTTCTGACTTTGCTCAACTTGCATCAACCTCTATCTGAATTGTCTATTAATTCCTAAATGATACCTCTATTTGAATTGCCTCTTAATTCCTAAATGATACCTACCAAAGACAACCTACAATCTAATTTTCTAGAGGTATAGCCTGAGGTCAGACCTCTCAACGTCCATTCTATCCATTTTGAGCTGCTAAAAACCATCCCTTATCATGCAATATTTTAAAGATGTATTCCCAACCCCCAAAAGAGAAGATTTCACTACTCAAACCACTAAATCCAATAGTGTGCCAACTTTTATGCAAGTGATGATTAATAGGTTCATCTAATTATACCCACTCAAGGTATGGTAGATGGGCAAAAACATTCTTGAGTTACCATTAGGAACCACCTCAAGGAATGGTTAAAGAATTAAAAATGACGAAATGATTTTTTTTGAGCCCTTTACTTTAAATGTTTTCACAACTATAAATTAATTTTTCTTTTTTTTTTATCAATTATAAACACTAATATATAGCATGAAATTTATTCTGGAATTAAAAAATTAAAAAACGTTAAATATTTGTATTCCTAATCAAAAGTGCCCCTTCAAAAATTGATAGCTTTAACTTTGAAAATTCATAACTAAATTATACTTCCTCAATGAATTATCTAATAAAAACATAAAAATAAAATTATTTTCAAATTATCTTAGGAAAAAAATTCCCAATTTTTTAAGAAAATCATGTTTAAAATTTGTGTTCTTGACCAAAAAGTTCAAAGAAAGGAACTAGCATGACATTCTTAATTTTCTTCTTAAATGCAATGTTTAAAAACATCAAAATAGACAATATTTTTGATATTATTAAAAATTCAAAATCCATGGAACCTTGTAAATGTACTCATTGAAAGAAAATTATGAAAAAGTTTATTTAAATGTTTCCTACAATTTTTCAAAATTTGATGAGTCCAAGAAAATCAAAGTGTGACATTCCTATTTGTACCACCCAAGGAGGTTGTCACCTAGATGTGCTTATGTACATTCAGGGCATAAATGCAACTTTAAGAACTACTTTAGTCTATTTCTCTTCACCCATTGTGCACCAACCCAAGGATATCCCAATTAAAAGTTTCTAATGCTCAATTTACATTAGACCTGATATATGAATTGAAATAGACCGTAATGTTTTCTTTCACTAATGTAGGAATACATGACTATTGCATGCCCATCTAACTATAGCTTGGAACCCCTCGCAGAAAATGCTAATGCATAGATTACATGTTTGCCACTAAGTAGCTACTGGCACAACGAAAAAGATTCAGCAACTGCAAATGCCATAGGAGAATCTTTACATCACAAAAAAATTTGGTAGATTGACTTAGCTTCCTCAACCACTTCTCGCATCCGCCTTTTACCCTACCTCACATTGTCCAATTTCCAGAACTTTATTCAATGTTGCTCCATCTTCAACCACCAATAGCTCTACAGAAATAAGTCCTACATTACACAGAAACAACAAACTATCCTACTCTCCTTCACATGCTTTCTTGAATTTGTTATGGCAATGACTAAACTGAAGAAATAGATAGTCAAGAAAAGTTTCTGCCGGTACTATGCAGAAAGTTGATAAACGGAAACCTGAAAGCTCCATATGTTCACAATATCAGCTTATCTAGTTCACCTCTTTTTAGTTCACAGATGTGTTGAAGGAACCCAACTACTCCTTTTGATGTCTAGGGTTTGTTCAGAAATTAGCTCAAGGCATTGAGTCTTGAGACTTCCCTCTCAGTATCCTCATGTAAGTGAGCTTTTTCTTCTTGGCTATGCTGTCACAAATTTTTGGTTCCTTTGATGAGCAGACAAATTTAGGCTTCCATGTTTTCCTGCAGTTATCATTGAATGCCAAAGTTTTGTTTGATGGGGGGCTCAATTTTCCTCTCAATCTGTGTACAGAAGTGTGGCCCACATGTGACATTCAGATCACAGTTAGACTGGTTCTTGTGTCATTCCCTAAGAAAGAGCAGTTATAGCCGTTTGGTCCATATCAGCCTTTTTTTTTGGCTGGCTATATACAGCCAAAAAGCTATATTAAAAATCCACAGTTCTAAAATCAAGTGATTTTTATTATTTTCAATCACCAGAATTTGACCAAAATTTAACAAAAATCACCTAGGTTTTTATACATGGTTCAAGTACATAGCAAAAAATATAGAAGGATGTTGAAAAATTCTACTTTCATGTTTAGCTTGCAGCCAAATTTAGCTAAATCTTCCTGTGGATGATCACCATTTTGGCTACATCACAAAATTTTGACAAAAAAAAATACTGGTCCATATAGAGCAGGTGGAGTCTGCACATGGAAACTTACAAAGACATCATCATGGCTGAATTTTTGCAGAAACAATGCAGGAGCATCAGTTGGCAAGTTTGAGCTTTCTCAGGATGGACTAGAGAAAACTTTTGCAACTAATATATGGGTGAGGAGGTATTTTAGACTCTCATATATGTGAATGTTCAGCTTGTACAGAAACAACAGGTGTTCTTTGCAACAGTCAGTAGGAGAGGTTATCCTTATATGCCAATCCTTTCCATGCTTGGGGTTTGTCCAGCAAGAAACTGTTGTTTGTCCCAGAGTTGAAGAAGAACTTGTTGTCCATGGGACAGTTGACTAGCAAGGTTATTGGTATTGTCTATGAGGGAGATAATTACTCTAACAAAAATTATCTAAATGAGCTTGAATTCTTAAAGTGGGTCATTTTGAGATGGGCATATTGGAGGCTCTCCAATTGTTCTTCATTTTGGACTATGCAATGACCATATTATATTGTCCTAGAGGTGTACGCAACAGGGTTGGAGGTTGGAGGTTAGCTAATTCAATGCTTACTATCTCAGCCACTAGAGACCATAGTTGATTTGTAGCTAGTTGATGGAATGGTCATGGTTTTCCCCAAGGTTCAATGACTTCCAATTTGTAGCCCCTTCAAATTTACCCCCATAACACACTTCCACTTGGAGCCTACAACACCACATCAAGGCCAACTTGTGGCATCCTTAGGTTGTGAGGGGTTGGACCAAGCATTGGTAAGGTGGCTTTACCTAGAAGCACAAAGGATTTGTCAAACTCCAATACCACACCTTGAGAAAAAATGAACATTTAGTATTTAGGCTTCAATCATTGTTGAAGGAGCTACAGTGAAGGTATCCATATTTACTTAATTTACTATACCCATGCAACATGGAAGTTTGTAAGAATCTTAGTTTGATATTCTTGATCAAAAGACTTTTAGCTTGGTCATCTATCACCAGGAACCGTCTAACATGTTACTCAAGTCTTGCAAACGACAATATGCTCACATAACATGTTTTTGTCATAACCGTGAACATATTTATCACATCTTCATGTGTCAAACCCATTTGTGACTTGATGTCTTCTATAACATTTAGAGTTATAAAGACGTTACATGTAGTGTTTGGTAACACATTTCATGTAACTATATATGTTTGCAATGTGCAAGTAACAAGATTTAATTTATTAACTCTACCCTTGGCAATTGTGACTTTGTGCAAAGTGTATTGGTCCATGTTGTTATAACATGCATTTTGATATCAAATATAATGGGTCAAAGTTGTTTTTAATGATTCCCAAGGGTGAGAACATATTCAAATAGATACAAAAGTATAGGTCCTTGACAAATATAGTCATATAAATGCAAGAAAATAAAGTCAAAATATTTTATCAAACTTGGCTTTCACATTGTTGGATGTTATTAACAACAATGAAATGATGAAAAAAATGAGTTGATTTTGTGAAAATTAAGTTTCATTTGAGTGGAATTATTTGAATGGCATTGCATGCAACTTGAATTAAACTAAATTTGAATTAAATACAAATTCATAGATTCAATTCAAATACATTGAATTAAATTCAAGTTCCATTGAATCAAATTGAATTGTGCTCAAATTGAATTTAATCTAATTCAAATTCAATTGAGGACAAACATGATGCAAATTGGTGCACAAAGTATTGAAAATATGCTTGTATTTTTTTTTGAAAAAAATTCCAAAAAGATATATTTTGAAAAGACAACTTTCCATTCCATTTAAAGCAAATAATTTTGGATTGAAATCTATTTTGGTAAAATAAAACCTATTGGTTTCTACAATTGTTTCCTTCATATAAGCTTCAATGTTACCATCATCATTGGAACTATCATGCCTTCCATTGAGATTATGATAAGTATAAAGTTTGAAAATTATGACATAATAAAAGCAATTTTCAAATACATTGCAAATTGGCCAATTGATATAATTTTCAAACCTACTTCCACACTTGAGAATTTTGATGGATTATAATAGTAATATTTGAATTTTGAAAATACATAATACATGTTAGGACATGTCAACTTGAAAAAATAAAATCCAATTAATTTTTAAAAATTCCATCTACTTGAAACATATTTTACAAGATATGAACATTTGAAAAAATTGCTTACATTTCCAAAAATTTACTTGAATACACATTACATATGTGATTTGTCAATGTCAAATGATAATAACAAAGAACATACTTATCTTGGTTAATATCAATGTGAAAAATAATTTTTTGTTTGATATAATCTAGGCTTTGTTTATCATGGCTACTTTACATTGAACTTAACAACAATGTCATTTTGGATCAAGTATATTGGACAGACCACAAACCCATATGTTTTGCATTGAAATTACATCCCTTAATTTATATTACCGCACAATTGAAATATTTGCTTGTTGATTATGTATGTAGAGATGCCATGTTATTTTCTTTTGTGGCTTGGTCTCATTTCATGGTTCCTAGTACCTTACAACTATTTTTCTGGTTTAAATTTTTTTCAAAATTCTAATGTAACAATGGCAAGCAACCCCCCAACAAATTTTGACTTAACAAGTGGCACTTTTGTACAAGGCTTGCCAATAGATAGACTGGTGACAACACACTCCCCAAATAAGGGGCAAACGCTGGCGAATCTTTTTCTTTTTTTGGAGGAAAAAGGAATTTTTGCCAAAAAAGTGAATCAATGTCACCTTTTGTGAAAAAAAAGCAACTGGTCCCTTACTTTTTACATCATATTATAGGACTGTTCCAACCGCCCCTGACCTGACGTGTTCTCTTCATATTCCAGAAGAATTTATTCATGAAAGCTGGTGCTCAGGAGGAACATGCACACGATCCATCATAAACCAACACTTGGAGAACAAGGCAAGTCTGAGGAGAACTTGTTCACACCGGGTAATCACTAATCACCAAGTTTCAAACGCTAGAAACCTGCACTCCTTCTTGGATGGAAGCTGAAGGAGAGAAGAAGCAACAAGATGATTTCAAGCACCAAAATAAATAAATAAATAAATGAGGAAAAACACCCGCAAGGGAAGAAGAGAAAAAAAAAAGAAAGGATTGAAGTCCAAACAAAAGACCACACCCCAAAGTGCAAAACGCACAATGGGGAGCCTTAACAGGAGAAAACCCTAAACCTGGGACCTAAACCCATCACCAGAAGCACTAAGCAAATCATGCAAGGAGATGGGCGAGAACAAAAAGCTGTTACAGAACCAGACTAGTTAGTACCTTCAGTGAATCAGAGTGGGTACCTACAGGGAACCCAAGTCTCAACATGAATCCATTATATACAAACTCGAAAGGCAGAAAATTTGATATGTATTCATTAACAAGGGGAGTTTTAAATCCATTCTATAGAGACTTGAAAGGCAAAACATTTCGTATGAATCCATTAACAAAGGGAGTTCAAAATCCGTTCTATGGAAACTTGAAAGGCACAAAATTTCGTATGAATTCATTAACAAAGGGAGTTTAAAAATCCATTCTATAGAAACTTCAAAGGCACAAAATTTCATATTCATTAACAAAGGGAGTTAATATCCATGATTTTATAGAAACTTGAAAGGCACAAAATCTCGTATTCATTTACAAAGGGAGTTAAAATTATGAGTCTGTATTATTGACACAGAGATTGGAAGACAGACAGAAATCTTGTGACATACAAGTTTGTAAACCCATTTTGCAAGCAAAATAATCAAATAAGCAAAAGACTAAAGTGTTATGTATCAAAGTCCATTTTGTCCACTTCTACCCATCAAATGAATGCTGTGTAAAAAGGCACTCTTTTTTTTCACAACTTGTGTGTGTATATTGTGTGTGTGTGTGTGTTTTATTTTTTTCACACACACCAAAGGCCAAAACCCAAAACCTTTTTTTTCTTTTGGGGGTGGGTGAGGACATCATTTGCAAGAGACATAGATGAT
>Ga0116231_10000827_pt1 | contig 58852 bp, 52 predicted proteins | sample S1TSphgellanicum_2_FD_89695 | JGI IMG/M metagenome (GOLD analysis project Ga0116231, IMG submission 89695) | Host-associated microbial communities from peat moss isolated from Minnesota, USA - S1T2_Fd - Sphagnum magellanicum MG | ecosystem: Host-associated > Plants > Peat moss > Unclassified...
GAATTGCCATGCAAAAGTTCTTGAATATTGAATGATTTCTTCACTGAAATTTCAAATAAATCCCCAAAAAAACCAGGTTTTGGAAGGAAAAATCAGTTGAGGATGTGGTAACACTTGGGCCAATGGCACGGGCCACACTAGTATTGTATAACGAAGCTAAACACAATATCCTTGCTTTGATAGACAAGGCCAACAAAGGGGGTAATCCCCTATAATCCATATACCTATAGGGGGTCATCCTCTTCACCTTTGTGCATCTTTACTTTCCCAGTTCAAGTCAAAGTGGCGGTTAACCCAGTAAGCCATCTGACAGAAACACCGGGCACCATAACACCTACTTATACACAATATTGAACCTGAACCTGAAAAGAAAAGATGGACTGTAAAAAGTGAGAGACTACTTAACTCTCACCACCTGGGCCAATCATTGTAGTTAACCAATGAGAGAATTCATTGCTGAAAAACACGGTCGTTTTGTCCTACTACGAGGGGAACTGGTAAAATGTGCGCATTTCCAGGTCCCAAGCAGTTTCAAGTGTTTTTTCTGTCAAATCTTCATCCAAAATGTAGTGTACAGAGGCATTTTACTGGTGTCATTGGGCATGCTCTTACTTGTAAGGTATAAGACAAGGAACCTTATACAAAAGGGGCTTGCTCCACCTTGGGTGAACCAGCAACCTACACTAGTACCGTGGCAAAAGTTAAAAGCCCCAACCTTTCTTGGGTTGCTTCTAGACATTATACCATAGCCTAGGGTCAGTTTCCACATTGACAAAATGACTATTTTTTTTTTTTCAAAATATTAATTCGTTTTTGAAATTTGAAATTATTGAATTTTCCACGATCTAATATGGTATTGTTGTTATATGAGTAGTCAAATTATTCAGAGTGTAGCCTATGATAATTATGATGATTTTCAGCATCTCAAGTTCATATTTTCACAAAAAATTCAATTCACTATTTTGAGGATTATATAATGATGAAGCTGACCTTAGGGTAATGTAGACCTTCCCAGAATGGCCCCCTTGTTGGTTGTTACCACCACATGGAAAGCACTCAGGAAAAAGAAATTTTAGCCTATTCGGAACTCACCTTTTATCCATGAACATTCCTCCTAGAAAAGAGACATAACATTTTTCTAAGTGACGTCCATGTGGGCTCATTTAGAAAAAAATTGTCATTTGTCAAGTCCAATGGATTTTCCTAACCTTGTTAGATAGAACAGCATGCTTGGATGGGATGGGACAAAACATTCAACTACTACTAACAAGAAATCAAATGCCAATGTGACAACAAATTACACACTAGTAATCCATATTCAATGTGTAACAGAGGGGCTTTCTTTTCTTTCTTTTCTTTACATTGTTTTTTACAAAAAAAAAAATGAGAAAATTTCATCAAACTTACAATAGAAAAACAAAAATTTCCAAAAATTTCCCAATTTTTTGGATAAAAATTGATTCAAATTATCCCCCAAAAAAAACAATTAGTGTGCAACCCTAGTTTGTCCTCGCCATATAAATATCAATATAGCAGCAATTCACAGTCATTATTGCAAAGTAAATGTATGAATCCCTCTCATTGATTTTATGTATCAATTTGGAACTAGGTTTTGAACTTAAATATGTTGGGAAAATTTAAGTATGACTGAGGTATTGTGCACTTGAAGTACAAGGTAAGGTTCTTTAGATGATGCATATAACAATGTCTATAATAGTGTTCATCACTTATTGAAAAATGACAGGTATCATCTAGGGTTCAAGTTTAGGTATCATATAACCTACCTATCGATTCCATTTCCAAAAAATACCTGACCAAAAACCTATCTAGTTTGGTATTAGGATTTTAGATACCCTGTAAATATCCTATTGGTGAGGTATTAGTTTTTTAAAAATCAATACCTTAATGATACACTGATGGTGGGGACTTGTCACTTTTATTTCGGTCAATTATTTTTTCATTCAAAAATTTCATTTAAAAAAAAAAATTCATCCAAACATCTTCATCCATTTAGGGTTTCACTTTTTTCTATATACCTAAAACCCTAACTTTCATGTGTCACTTTCAACTTTGCATTTTACAATGATTTTCTACTTGTTGTTGGGATCAATTGTCATGTTTAACTGCAATAATCATTAAACACGACAATTGATCCCAATGGTTATAATGGTTATTTGTGAGATCCTTGAATATTGTTGCGAACATTGAAGATGAATATTGAAATGTTTTTGGGGGTTTCTGATGGCAAATTTCCTTTCAACTTGCAATCAAATTAACACACCCATAAGTAAATATTTCTCCCCCTTTTTTGTGTGAGAGTTTATGTTCATTGTTGTTATTTTTGTTTTGTTTTGTTTTGTTTAGTGTTGTCATTTAAGTGTATTGGACTAAATGTGTAATGTTGAAGTTGTGCTACGAAAATAAACTTGCATTAATTATTTTATGGTTATGATTTCAAGTTGTGAATTTTGAAATTCATCAAAGGAAAATTTTTATAGTTCATCAATGTTAGTTTGTAAATTAAATTCTAGAGTTTTTTTTCCCATTATAAATCAAAATCCAATGGTAAATCAAATTGAAAATTTGGTTTGAATGTGCATATGCATGAGGGTTTTGATGTGATGATGCTCATTTGGAATTGAAGAACTTAACTAAAGATTATAGACAAGTAGTTGGTTTGATTTCAACAAGTGGACTATCAACATTTGAAAACATTGCAGCACCTTGTGACTTGTATGAGGAAGTAGAAATTGCATGGGAATTTCGAAGGTTCAACTCATCACGAATAAGAAAGCAAAGGTCCCTCATCACAAGTTGCTTCTCCCTTAGCATTTTTTTGTGGTGAATGATGGCAATAAACATAGTCCTATTTTGCCTCAAACTATGCATTGTGTGATTTGCCATTTTGTTTGCCAAAATTACAATGCTAATAATACTACCAAAAGGAAAAAAGGTATGATTTCTTACAACCAGCAATATAGGATTACTTCTATAAAGGAACATATCTTGGGTGAACATCCAATTGTTTGGTGTAGGTGGGAAAGTGCTAATGTGGCTTTTAATTTAGAAGAGTTGCATTGGGAAAAGTCCAAAAAGAAATCTATAATTGGTTATGGGGCCATCATAAATAAATTTGGGAATGGTAATCCTTATGAAAGGATGATGCACAATAACAAAAATTTATGGAGGACCTATTGTTATTTGTTGTCAAAATGTACATGCCTACTTTTACTTTTGTTGTTAAAAATCAATGGTTAAGGCACTTGGTCATGTGTTAGAATCCTCAAGTTATGTTTTCAAACCGCAAATAAATGGTTCAACATGTCATCCCTTCATTGATGGTTAAAACCATGGAACAATATGTAATTCTTGCTTTAGATTCATATGTTACAACAATAGCTTCTTTTGATTTATGGATGTTTAGATCTAAACATGACACATTTGTTCTTGTGATTAATTTTATAAACTCATTATGGGTGCCTTGTCATGTGATAGTGGGACTTTTTGAAGCCATTGATATGTTCAGAGTTGCAATGGTAGTGCAAATCAAGGATTTCTTGTCATCGTACAATTTACAAAATAAATTAATTGTCTATGTGAAAGACGAAGGTGGCAAGTTGTCTACCCTTGGACAAGTTTTTTTTTCAATTGTTAATTATGGTCCTTTATGACTTGTAGTTCCTTGGCATGGGTCATGTTTTGGCCATGCTTTTAGCAAAACATGCCAATATGCTTGTAATGGTATTAAAATTTTTGTTGGTTTCAAGGATGTTAGCTTGAAGGTCACTCAATTTATGTCATAGAAAATAATTACATGGACTATGAAATCCAACAAAGGGTGTATTGAATGGCATAGGACATGCCTTAACGTTGGGCTCACCCATCGAAAATTAAAAACATTGGTGAAGATTTGGTTTATATGTAAGGTGATTTTGTTTCAAAAAACCCTGGAGTGTTGTGATGCCATCAATTTATGTTATGGGAAACAGGAAATTCAAGAATTATAAGGTTTTGTGCTGGATGCAAACGAAGGGTAGTTTGTAAAGTGGTTGCTGAAATTATGTTTCTTGTTGTGAAGCAATGTATCTTCAATCAAACCCAAGGATATTGGTTACTTTTTAATGCATGAAATGTTGTTCTTTTAATGTGTGTGTGTGTGCAAAATTAGATTTAACAATCTAAGATTACCCCCCTCAATTTTGTGAAAGGGGATCTTGAAAACGAATTGGGGGAATTATAGGTGCATATAATGGCAGAAGTTCAGGCTACATTGGCTCCATTTCTGGCATTTACATCTTCTAACAATGTTAACAAGACTCACAACATGTTGGCATTAATATTGGACTTGTGGTAAACCCCTTAATGTGGTGAAAACATTTGTTGGACATGCAAAAATGATACAAATTGTGGTTGAGTATGACAACAAGACTTTGCTACCATTGCTAGTGGCTTCTTTTCATTTCCTAAACCCCACCATTGATGGTTTGACTTAAGGCGCATCAATGGTCGATGATGATTCTATCTTTGAAGTAATGACTTCAAATGTGACCACTTTGCACATGTTATATAATGAATTGGGTTTATTCTACCATTCATATGTGAAGCCAAAATATTTTATATTGCTTTTGACTTGGTGGAAGTCCCCCAAAACACCATTTCCAAATGTTTCTTTTGTGCTTTGATAAATTCTAAGGATTCCTAAGTCTTAGATTGAAATTGAAAGAATTTTTAGCATAACTGAAATGTTAACAATTTTCTAGCGCTATAGGATGGGAGTTAACAATTTGGACAAGTTAGTGATGATAATGAAAAATTGGTCAATTGATGCAAGATCAGATTGCCCACAAGAATGACAATCCATTGATGAATTCTTTATGAAAATGATACATTGTTCAATGCAATTGGTTTTTTGAATGTTGATCATGAGCTGGAGTGATGAACGTGAATGTTGATGAACATTTTGATTTATTTTTTGCAAACTTATTTTGTCATTAAGCAAATTTTTGAAGTATTGGCCCAAGTGGTTGATTGTATTAATTAATTAAGCTATCTATTTCTAATTATGCATGGGATTAGTTTTTTGTTTTCAATTCTTTAAGAGTTGGTAAATATCCAATGTCCCAAGCACATTTATTTTGAAGCTTACTATATTAGTTACCAAATCCGTTCCATTTTTTAATTCTAATTGGTTGTGTGCAAGGGTGGATTTTACAACGATTAGCAAGTAGAGCTCTTTGGCCAACTTTGCATTTAAATGGTGGCATACCATTGCATCAATGGACTTCCACTTCCCCTAATATATGGTTTAGCAAGAATTATAATAGTTGTGATAATTATGTTGGAATAATCAACCAATAAGGGTCCTAGAAAATTTGAAAATCTTAATACTTGATACCTTGTGTAAGTGAAAAAATGAATTTTTTGAGTAGCTGATCCAATGGATATTGAAAAAAATACTAAGCCAACCAACATTGGTCTATAACAGTTTGGTGTAGGTATTGGCATACAAGTGTTGGGCCGGGATGTCCCTTCCAACATAAATGATTTGGAACAGGTTTTAGGGTTTTTTCAATCCACACATATCAATCTAGTACACTTATTAAAAATAGTTTCATTTCTTTACACCAAGTTGGTATCAATAATTCTAGTCTACTTTTTGTTTTTTCTCTACAGTTTTGTGATGTAGTGAAACTGGCTGATCATCCATATGAAGATTTAGCCAAATTTGGCTACGAGAGTCAAAAGAACAAAAACACCCTCATATATTTTTGGCTACATTCTAGAATCTACTGTAAAAATATGACCTGACTCTATATTTCTTTTCTTTTTTAATCTGGAAAATTTGGGCCTTTTTTTATAATGAAAAATCGTTTGTAGGTTGAAATCAGATTTTTCAAGTCAAAAGATTTACAAACATTTGCTAAAAAATACGAGCACTTGGTTCAACGTCTAATGATAAGAACATGAGTCAAAATATGCAACAACAAAAGAAACATGAAAAAAGAGAGAGATGAAGATTAAGATTTCACAATACCTTGATAAGCAGAGCTGCAGCATTTAAGAGAGCAGAACAATGACAACAATTCTCAAATCCTCCTCCCCAAGACCAGCATGCATCACTAAACATTAACCCCTAGACCTCATGTATGCACCAGCCCACTTCTGCTATTAGAATATGAAGAGTGTACAAGTAGTAAAAAACACCTAGAGTCAAATAGGAGAGTGGTGTAGGAAAACAGAGTGATGATACACATACAAGGTGCAATCACTTTGCAGACTGCTGAATTTTCAAATCAACATTTACATGTGACACAACTTCACATGCCAATACAAGATGACTTAAAATCCTAAGCCCTAAAGCCTTTCCTGTAAACTTCCTAAGTTGTTTCTGTTGACTGCACGAGTGGGTTCTACCTACAAAGTGACCAGTGGGATTATTGCCAAGTCTCAGACCCCATGGTAGGGAGGGTCTATGACACATCTATGAAATATTTTCAGAGAGAAATCTCCTCGACAAACAATTTGAAGGGTGTATGTATGGCAATGGCCTACTGTAAAATGGGAGACTAGTATTTAGGTTCTGTATGCACCCTTGTCCTAGTATTGGTGCTTGAACAATTTGACTATACCATCCCCACCACAGGTGAGGAAGCCATTGGTCACTGGTTGAACATCAGTCACTGCGGCCTGCTGCAACCACATGAGCTTAGGAGTATTATTATGTAGATCACATCAACCATGTGAGCTCAGAAGTGTCATTATGCATAGATCAAAGACACCCAATGTGATCCTCAACATGCCATCTACAGATATATTCCTCACCTCGTGATTCTGACTTTCTCCTTCATGCTATTGTTACACACTCCTTGTTATAGTCCATGACTAAACCCTAAACCCTCCCTTCACATAGGAGCTCTGAAATAAGGCAGCTCTAGAAAGGACTCTGAAATCTGATCAAACCTAAATATGAGGTAGGCATCATCAGAGAAAAGGTTTTGGTAGGAAATGACAAAAGCAAGAATTGGTGAGAATGTACCCCTGATCACAAAGCAAGTAGATGCCTCCATTGTAATAAGTAGGGAAAGAATTAACACCTTGAGAGAGAGAGAGAGAGAGAGAGACACACACACACACACACACACACACACATGTATGCACACACATGCACAACATAGTGTACCTGCACAAAGGCGCCAAATCCACGGGCATTGTGTTGAAGAAATGTATGGCGGTCATGGACCTTGTGCCATTGCCCCAACATTGTAGCTTTACTCACATCCCACAGTTTGACATCACCATCTTTACTGCCTGTGAAAAAGAGCGATGTACCTGGGACTGCTGTCACTTTTGTTACACTCCCTGTGCCAAAGCAATAATCCCTTGTTAGAGAAAAACATTGAAACTAAAATAAGTTTTGCTGTATCAACAACTACAGAAGAAAAACTTGGATTTTGGTTCCCAAGACATGGGGTGTACTGTTAGGGCTTTACAGGTTTAGGGCTCGTGGTCCAATACCTTAGTGGTTATTGGGTTTCCAGATGCAGTGAGAGAGAGAGAGAGAGAGAGAGAGAGAGCTGATCAATAAATAAAATATTAGCTTCATAACTACTGTGAACTTCTCCCAAATAGAATTGAGAGATGACCTGCTAAGAAAGTCGGAGAGATTCCAGATGTAACAACATACCAGCAAACAGGAAAAGGAGGAAAACCCAATCCTAAAAAGTACAGGGAAGGAGAAAAACCAAGGAGGAGCACTTTGACCAAAAGACCTGAAGTCATCTGGCTATAAACCCCCCTAATGGGTAAAGACCGAGAGAGGCAACACTGACCTGAATGAGCCTTTGGAAGGGACCAAAATAAGCTGCTTGAGGCTGTAGTAGGTTGTGGTTCTCCGTCCAATCCTGAGGCAGGCTTAGGCTTCTTGCCTCTCCCAGTGGCAATGTATCGGAAGTCGTGGACCATAACATCCCCTCCCTTCCCACCAGTCACTATCCAAGGTGAACTGGACCCGCCTCCTACCATAACATCAAAAACTGACAGACACCGTGCCCCCCCTGTGCCCAAGAACTTCTGCAATATCAGGATGACACAGTGACCAGACCAGGCACATGAAAAAATAGTGGCCAAATTCATCATTGATTATATCCAGATTCGAAACCAGCACATACTCAGCTGAACACCAGGAAGTGCATACCTTCATGGCAAGTAGCCGATGCCCGTGAAGAGTGAGTCGGTGCTAAAGTATCCCAAAGCACCAGATTATCACCAGTGGGAGACATTCCAGTTGCAGCCACAAGACCACCACTACCTCCAAGAAAGGATGCATCCCTGCACATGTGGGCACAAAGATGCTCTAGTAACATACGGAAGCGGCAAAGTGCAAAAGCCCAATCAAAGCCACATTTGCTACTTGAACCAAACTACTCATAAGTCTGTTCTCAACAGGATTGAAGAAAATACCTCTAATCAAGAGGGTAAACAAGGGAACAGAACACCCAAGTTAAAGAAACCTTTCGACCTCAGGGGCCTTATGGCATGTTCTCAATCTATCTAGACATGAGAAAGAAGACAGTGGATAGAGTGAGAAAAAAGGGTTACGATGCATGGTTGCCAAAACACAAACGAGATTCGGTGGGGCGCACGTTGCTGCGGCCTCCAACCTCAAGTTGCCATGTACATACAGTTCCATCCAATGCTGCTGTCACAAACCGATGTCCACACCAATCAAACCGGACTGAAGCGACAGATGCCAGGACATAAGGTGGAGGCACATTTGCTGCTGGTAACACGCCATATGTTGCCATTGCTGATGGCTTCCCAAACTGTTCTTGCCCAGGTCATAAGAACAGATATGCCCACATCAGCATACACTCATTTGTTGATCAGGTTTAGGGTTTAGGGTTTAGTCTTGGCCACAGCCAGGAGAAAACAGAATGTTGATGCAACTGTGTTTAGGTCAGAATGGATAGAAAAGTTTGTCCATGTCCATGGCCATCTTTACATCAAAATGAATGAACTCTGGGATGCCAATTCAAAATCTGTTTACACATGTGATCTGCAGTTGTAAAATCTCAATTGTAAAACAGTAAATTCACCCTGAAATCTCAACCTTGGATGATTTTTTAAAAAGCCCCCAAAACCCTAAATTCAAACTGCACAAACCGAGCACAATCAGAAAACCCTCCAAAGAACAAAAAGATTGAAGGAAAAGGACTGACCTCCCAAAGGTAAATGTGAGTGTTATTAGACCCAACTAGAAAGAGGGGGCGCAATGGGTGTGCAGCTAAAGCTCTTGTGCTCACATTCTCAACTGTGGCAGGAGGGTCCACACAACCATCAACATCTTCCCAGTCTTCCCAACCACCCCAAGCACCCATTCCCCCATATCCTGGCATCCCAAATGCTACTGCACCCTGTCCTATTTCTTTCCCTCCCTTTGGCAGTGCCCCCAACCCGACAGCTGCCCCACCCAAGCCTATTCCAGATCCTTTACGGCCCCCCAATCCAATGCCTGGAGTGACCAGTGTTGAGACAGGAGTGGAGATGGCTCCAGCCCACCCATTCCTGGGCCAATCAGCTTGTGCCCATAGATTGTCCTGTGACTCCGTATATGTCACATGTGAACTCAAATCCAAATACACCAATCCCTGCATAATCTTTCACTCCACTTTTTTAGTCTCTCAGCTGCTGTTGTCTCAGTGCAAAGCAAAATAAAGTCAGGAAACTCATGAACCCAACCATCAGAATCCATCAAAACGAGGAAAAATATCATCAAATAGGAAGAAAGATAGAAAGAAGCATTGACCTTGCGATTACTGGCAAGAACAAGTTGATCAGAGTTGCAAGAATTAACACAAAGTGCCTGTCACAGCCCACCAACATGCTCTTCAAGCCTGGAGACATTGTCACTCTTTTTTTCTCATTCTTTCTCATGGCTGGCTTCTACCAGCCTGTTTCATCACCCATGGCATCAACATCACATAGAAACAACCTGTAAGATCATCTACCTCACACATTCTCATGCAAATCTCTTCTTGTGATGCTCCAATTCAGGGTGGTGAACAGGATCTGCTGTGAAGATGCTAAACCCTAAACCCCAAGACCAAACTTATGGTTTCTTACATGCTCTTTAAGTAGTCCATTCACCTTACAATTTTCTTTGCCTTAAAATTCTTTTGGTCATTGACTGTGACTACCTCAATAAGCTCCCCATTCAAATGGAGAACAACTTCCGGCATCTGAAACTGTGGGGGAGAAGTTTCCAAGCTTTGAGCACCATCTTGTGGAGGACCAAATGGTATGGACTGCTGTGCCACTGACGGGTCCCTGACAGGATTTCCTGTGATCTTTTCAGTCAAGAATTTCTTGACACTTGTTTCACCTATCCTGGATGGAGAAGCAAACTGCTGGCTCATAGTCCTCCATCCAGTAACTTCCATTTTTCTCCCACCCAAAGGTTGAGGCCCATTCACACCTTCCAGTTCAAGTGCTGACCTGACCTTCTCCCTGGCTACTAGAAGCTTCCAAAGCTCCTGAAGACTTCGATCATCCCGTGTCCCCAAGATTACATCTGGGTACAAGACCGGGGGCATTTGCTGCAATTGTCGCTCTCTGTCAGTAGCACTGGACCTTACTAGACCTACTCCTCCTGATGCTGATGTTGTCATGGCCAGGACTGTCTCTGATGTGGTGGCCGATGTGGTTTCCTTTGTTGTGGGATCCATGAGCTTCCCCCACAGCCAAGAAACAACTGGACTTGATTTGGGCTCCCTATTTAATAAGTGCTGCAGATGTACTGCCAATTGTCGATGAAGACCTTTAGAAATGCAGGATATCGAGCTTAAGAGTTCAATGCCAAAATCCTCCATCTGTTTCTGATTCTGAATGGGACTTGGATTGCCTTCACCAGATGAACACAAGAGAACTTCATCAGTTGCTGATGATGATGTAGCTTTTGCAAGCTGAGAGCTATCCCGCATCTTGTTCCTGAAATCGGACCATGTTGTAGATGGTGACACAGACAACTGAGAAGGTAGACTTAGGCCTAAAAATGTTGAGACCAGGCGATTCGATGGTGAGGCTGGGGGTGATGTAGATGGGGACATCGCACCCATCATCAATGATTTCCTTGGACTCTTTAGTGGTGAGTGCGGAAGTGAAACCCATCCAAATCCACTAAAGACTGAATCTTTTCCTATCCCTGCTGCCAATTGTCTTCGCACATATGTAAGAAGATGGACCCAAATACACACTCCTAGCACACGCCAAACATCATTCTCAGGAATCCTCACTGCTTTGGCATCCCCAAAAGTATCAGATACGGTGTGAATGGTTTCTCCAACACCTGCATCTGCTTCAAACCATGCCATGAAATTTGCAGGCACCTGAGGGGTGCGTGACGAGTCGGTGATAATTGGAGTGAGAAGAACAAGGAGAGCCTCTGCATTCTGCCCCAACCAAGCTGCAGCAACACAAAACAAAAAACCCAATAGGACCAGAGACCTCTCAACCTTCTGCCTTGAATCCTCTTTCCCCATTAGAAAGGGAGGCGCTCCATGTGAAGAAGTGCCCTTGTTTGAGATAGGATCCCCTTGAATTCCATGTGCCAGCATTTGTATGTCCTGTGCATATCGTACTAGCTCTCGGATTTGAACCCGCGGAAGCACTGAACCTTGCGGCATGTTGTTCATTCCTCTTCCATTTGGGGCACCAGAGCCACCACTACAAGCAAGGACTATACGTGAGAGAACACAAGGAGCATCTTTCCAGGCAGCTTGCAGAAGATTACTCCACAGAGGCACTACCACCCCCAGTTTAGGGAACAATTGGAAGTCCTGTTCCGGAGCTTTGAGATGTGCATAATAAGCTTCTATTAAGCGACACAAGAGAAATATTCGCCGATGATTCTGTGTCCAGGTTACAAGCTGCCACCAAACAGGCAGAAGTTTTCAGTTGCTATACTTCATTTTGAAACCCGCATTGAAATATACACACCCCAATGATTTAAACTCTCATTACTTGGGTCACAAGGACTAAACTGCTTCTCATGTTGTACAGGGCAGAGATAAAATTCTAGACCCAATGTGCTAAATACATTTAAGCTTGACTTGCTGGAATCTTCTGTGAATCAATAGAGATAGATAGTTTCTTCCTTTACTTGTATTCCTTACATTGTTAAAATGTCAGAATCCTCAACAGAGAAAACATGTGCTACCTTGGTTTTTCAAGTTTCGGGTTTTAGAGTTCAGGGTTGAATCCATCGTCAAGAATTATTAGGGATTGAACCTTACTATGACTATTAGCCAAATTGGGTGAAAATCAGTACTACTGAATTGCATATCTTGTACTGCGGCAGCTTTTAACCTAAGGTGTCATTAATTGACAACAACGAGAATTTGGCTGACACAGACAAGGCATCAGGATCCCACAATTGTAGGCACTATGTAACCTACAATTAACCATTTTACTGAGAAATATCAAAAGAGTTTGGGAAAGCAGAATGATGTACCCCAGCAGCAATAGCACAAACATTGATTGAAAATGTCTTCCCCAACATTTGCAATCCATCCACAATTTTCTTGTCTGCTTCTTCAAACATGGTTGACCTCAAGTCGCTCATATTTGTAGAGCTGCGGCCTGGTTCAGAAGCACTTTGCTGTTCAATCAGGCCATTGGTTTCTGGATGTTGCAAGTAACTTGTACAGGAAGCCCATTGTGGGTGCTCTTCAAGCAGCTGGGAAATACAGTGTACAGCTAGAGCCTGTCTTAAAGCCTCCTGAATATTGGCAAGTACATCTGGGTTGACCCAATTGTCATGTAAATCATTGTCATGCTCGGAAGACAAGAATCCAGAGGCTTGGACATCAAGCTTTGTCATGGAAAATTTTTGGGTTGGGAGAATTTCTTTATCATCATGGTTGATCGAATTTCTCAGTAGTGAGGGGATACCTCCAGAACTAGCCATCAAAAGCTCCAGTGCTTGTAACTATACACCACAGACAACCCAGCTGATGATGACTCCCTAAGAATTGTAAGTGCTGAGTACAATGACATTCTACTCGTACATCTAGAGCAACCAAGAAACACAAGACGAGCAAATCACACTTGGAGAGGGGGAACCAGGGGTCCCAGCCAAAAAAATAAAATTAAAAGTCAAGCAAACAGAAAAGGAACAAGAAGAAAGGCAAAACAATAAATCCAGAAAAGACTAAAACCAAGCACAGGTGCAAGCCCTTCTTAAGCCAATGACTTTCATATTCAAACCTGTCACCCTGAACTGAAGCTCAAAAGTGTGTGGGAACAAAAGTTTTTAAGGTTGGAACTTACAGGAAGACCACAACTTTTAAGAGCCAGGACAGCACGCATGGTGGCACAAGTAACAATGCTTGATGACTCTGCTCCATTTGACCCCGCACGTACTCGGGGCTTTGATGCCAACAGGATACAGTAGTCTCCGACATCAGGATCCAACCGGGAGGTCCAGCCCACATGGTTGGTATCCATCTTGCTCAGTGGCTGCTGCTGCTGCACATCACCTGTTGTTTCTGTTGAGAATTCTGAATTTATCACTTCTTGCATTGTCTCAACACCTCGTCCTAGTAGCCACTGCACGAAAGTCACAAAAACCCAATTTATTTTTTGTGCGATATATAGCACCAAACAGGAAGGAACCCAGAACCACCATCTCACAGACACACAACACCTTCTGCAAGCAACCAAGCAAACAGACACAAGAGTTGAATTGGGCATGTAAGGTTTAGTATCTCACCTGGGAGAGACTGGCAAGCCAGTAGTCACCAGTTCTCTTTGCAGCAGGCAGTATATGTCTGGTAATAAGATTATGTCCCAGAGGCCCATCTGAGCCCTCAATGAGACGACATACCACAAGCCCTAGTTGTGGGTCACCAAGATTCTTTGTGCAAACTGACACAGCTGAGTTTGCATCTCCACCTAACAAAAAAAAAGCTGCTGCCAGTTCATGACGGTGCTTTCCCATAAGCACATACGCATTTTTTAATGCTGCCGCTTGATGCTTTTCATCCTGTCACATATAGAAAAAAAAGGAAAATCATCAGTTCTGTACATTTTGATGGAGCTCTTAGACCATCTCTTCTATGTAAAATTTTCAGAAAAAAGTTCTCCAGACATGATGAGTAGAGAGAAGGCATGATTGAATTTTTGCAAAACCAGGTCCACTTCTCTCGGCCTGAGATTTTAGGAATACATACAACTGCGTTTCAGAAAAAGGTTAGGAAGTATTGAGAATGAGATTGCTAGAGCTCTGGGCAACTGAAAAGCACACTGACTTCTTTAGAGCAACAACTCCTTTTTTTTCTTGGGAGACTTGCACAGGAGATGGATGAGTTACCTTAAAATCACGAGCTAAGAAGTTGACTAGGGCTTTGTCCCGTTCATCTTTGCTGATTTTAAGAAGGCCAGCCAACAGACTACGGCGTTCCAGAGCTATGTAAAGGAGAGCACTCTCTTTTGGATCTTTGTTCACCAAATACTGTGCCCGTGCCACTTGCTCCATCTGCCCACCTCAATCTCAAATATGTTTAGTACTGTGAAGCATTCTAGATAAAGAAGACAAACCCTGCTGAAAGTATATTGTCCAGGTCTTAGATTTGATGATTTAGGCTCCAGGGTTGTTAGCTCCTCCAGTGTGAGGTACACTGGTAAACCCTAAACCCTAAACAAAATACTTTGTCAAAAGTATTTTGTTTTTCACCAACAATGCATAGTGGTCTGCAGTTCAGGTAACCCCTTTATCTCCACAGCAGTTTCACAACTTGAAGAAACATAATGCTAAAAACATGAAAGGAACACAGGAAACACAAAAGAAGAGCATTAGTTAGGATTTTAACCTTTCTCCGCAAGGGAGTGGCATCAGTGAACCAGAACCCAACTCCTAATGCCCGTAAAGCTGGCCAGGTAGCCTGCTGTGATGCACAAATATCCAACAATGTCTCTTTCGTATCTGATTGTAATGCCCATGCCATTGCCTTTGATTCCACCACTGTGTTTGCAACATCACTCTTAGTTCCTCCTGCCCGGGTGGCACACAGACATGTGTAGCGGTATGCTAACCAAAATCTTCATCCATTAGAAACAGCCACCAAGTTAGTACAGACTATTCTGCAAGAACCCAAGCTGTAAACCCTAAACCCAGTCATATTCCAACAAGAAAGCGGTCCGGGTTGGATCATATTTACCTTTGGCCAGCTTGATCTAGACCTTTACAATCAGCCACATTCCCAAGGCCATCCACCTCAGCCAAGAGATCAACAGCAGCAAGCAAGTCATTCTGTTCCATCCCTGAAAGCCCATCTATCTTAGGGCATTGTTCTAGAATTTGTTTAATAGCATCAAATTCTGGCAGGGAAAGCCCTTCAGCACCACCCGTTCTAATACTCTCTTGGCATTGTGACTTTGTAGTAATAGCCTCAGTTGGCTGGGCAAACTCATCCAGCCATGAGGTACTGTTTAGAAATGAGTACTTGTCGCTGAAATCAGACAAGGAATAATCCGACACATTTTCTGACAAACTGAAAGCAGATACAGGACTGTGGTAAGTATTTGCCTTCGTTGTCAAAGCCCCTTCCACTTCTAAAAGATCCCTCAGGCTCAAGTGAGGGGGTGCAGATGTCTGAAATGTATGTGCTTGAACTGGCACAAGGGCAGCACTGCTTTCATCACCTGGAATGCTTGGTGTTGCTAGCTTAGCAACCAGGTGATGAGCAAGATGGCGGATAACCACGCGTGCTCGTATCTTGTTTCCTGAAAAGAACCAGGAACCCATGATATATTTCAACACTAAAAAGACATGAGCCAAATGATTTTCAATGTGAATTTCTCCTTCGACAATGACAGTGGAGAAAAGTGCAGAAAGCCACTGATCTTTTCTATCTCATGTAAGTCTTTTAGCCATGTCAGAATCTCTACCCACATCTACAAGACTCTCTTGAAAAAGGTGAAGGTTCTAATCAAATATGGGCCATACCTTTGAATAAACTCCAAACAATTGCAGTTGGATGGTAGTCAGGTAAGGGATAAGTAAACAACTCTGCAGCTTCCAAAATGGTACAAGGTTCCCGCATCCTGAGCCTAGGTAGTTGCCTTGCCACCACCCCATTGGAGCTGGCCCCCCCATTCACAGAACTCATCAATCCTGACTTAGTTGTTAGCTTTAAATCCATCATTTGATGGTTCCGTTGAGAAGTGGTGGACACCCAAGGACTCAGGGCCAAAAGATTGCCTCTTGAAACCACAATCGGAGAACCTTGTGTGTCCCACAAAAAACTTGTGACATGAAGGGTTGATGATGCTAAACAGACCCAATTGCTAGACCTGGTAGTACATTTATCCCCAGATAAGCAATTGCTCTGTATAAAGATGCGAAAACCACCATCAGTTGCAACACCCAATAAGGGGATCCCATTTCCAACATCCAGCCAGCTTAATGCAGTCACCTGTCCTGGAACAGAGATCTGAACCTCTAGTCCAAATTTGATGTTGGCAATGTAGCTCTCAGCATCCCAGATTTTGACAATACAACCTTCAATGTTGCTTGCTGAGGCAAATTTTCCACCTGAGCCACTTGATGCAACTTTGCTCACTGGTCCCAAGTGTGCTTTTATACTTCCTACACACTGCCAGAAAAATGGCCTGTCCTCCTGGGAACCACTCAGGGAAGCAGCATCTTTGAAGCTTTGAGCTTTGTAGAGTCGAATGGTCCCATCACCACAACCAGTTAATACATCATAAGGGTGAGAGGAGGATCCTGGCATTTCCAATGGAAAGAGTGTCCCCACTGCAGATGCTATACATTTTACATGCTGTTGGCTTGCTAAACTAATCGAACCAATAAAATCTTCTCTAGTGTATATTCTATCATTCTGACTGGCAATGCCAGTATACAGTGTAAACCCTAATTTCTGCAAATGATCTGGTTCAAAATCCAAAAAATCGGCAGATGTGTGACCAGTGGAGTCCTGAATCTCAATTCTTTCTGCTGCCCTTGTCTCCAGGTGATTGGAAGACTCCAAAAGTGAAACCCCTTTTGTACCAGCAGAGCCCATCATCACCTGTAACTCAACAATCCATGAGGCTAAAATTGAGCCCCCTCCCCCTATTCCCAAGACTAGAAACTTGCTCCCAGTATTATCAGGTTGCTGGTCCTCAACCATTGGCACTGGGACAGCACAGATCCCTTCAAGTTCATGGCCATCCCTGAACCCTAACCCTAAACCTTGGAGAGAAAGAAGGTGGTCAGAAATGAATCCAGACTTTCCTTTTAAGGAATTCTTACATATTAGATAACAGTCAATCCTTTGAGAGTGCATCATGACTAAAACAGCCTTGTCTCCAGGAAGTAAAATTGGTGCCCATGCAATGAGGTTGAAATTTAAAGCTCTTGGAACTATATGAGTATCCAATCGACCCACCAATTTCCAAACTGGCAGATTGACATTTTTAACTGAGACCTGAGGCCTTGAGTACCCAGCAGAGTCCCATAGGAGAACTACCCCTTGAGTATCTAAAGATGCTGCAAGCCCAAGTGAATCGCTAGGATGTACCACTGCCTGAATGACATCTCCTAAGTGACTGCCTAAAAAGATAACATCTGAGGAAACCCCCCATGTGGACTTACTCACAGTTTTTGGATGCACTGCTGCTGGGCTGGCATTGACAATCCCTGTTTTCACAACACTTCCAGTGCCAATAGCTGACACTGGTGGCCACAGCCGAGACCAACGAAAGAGACTACCTGGAAATGCCTCAAACAAATCCAGAGAAGAAGGTGGCATACCCAAGGTGCTCTCAGGACGTTGCACTATGGCTTTCAAAGCCAAAGGTCCCATGCGTGGGGTGTCAGCATATGGCAAAGAGGGGAGGGAAAGAAGGTCTGCCCCTTGTTGCCATAGGGTCACACGAGGACACCGTGGTGGTGAAGTGTCGTCTAAGCAGTGAAGTGACCACAAAGAAACCACCCCACGAGGACCAACACCCACCAGCCACTCACATGTTGCCACTTCACACGCCTTGATACTCCCATTGCTGGAGCTCTGTCTATGAACATCAGGAGCCATCAGGCCTGAAATACCACCTTCAGGCCGTGTTTCTGAAGCCCAAGTCACAAAGACATCTTGACCTAGTATTCCACTCAAGCACCTGTTTACCTCAATCACTGCACTGACAAAAAAGGCTGGCTTCATGTGCCTCCCATCTCCTCTATCAGCATGGCTGCGGGTTGAAGTTGTATTCCTTCTGCTGTCAATCTCCAGCCAAAGCCGTATAGTGCCATCCCTGCATGATGTCAGGAGCACTGCCCGGAAATGATGGAGCTCGTCACTGGAATGCTGACCCTTTGAAGGCCGCCACTGGACCAGTGTGACAGGACGAGGATGTATGAGTTCAATCTCCTCAGCTTCATTACCTTCAACCCACCACCAAACTGCTACCTTTCCTTTCACCATCTTTTTCCCCCCTGCCTCCTTCCTGCTGGGCCCCAAAAATCTGTCTCCAGTTTCAAGTTCCAATTCCTCATCTGCCGTTGCAACCAGGCTATTTGAAGCCCATGAGGCAGACACAAGAGCTTGCGGAACAGAGCTCTGGGCTTCCCATAGACAGTGCCAGGAATCCCTCCTTTGTGCCCACATGGCAACCTTGGTGCCACCCAACAACAACCCATCTCCGGAATCCGTCCATGAACATGCAAGCACTTTAAATTTCTGCTCAAGCACATGACTTTTCTCCCAGGCCAGTGGAATCTCCAAAGACTCTGTCAGGAATAACCAACCACCCAAAAAAAAATTGCGAGCCCCTTAGAATTCAAACCCTAACTCGACCAGGGAGAACAAAACCCTAACAAACCCCTACTACTGAACTGGGTTTTACTTGATTTACAAAAATGCAGAGGATAGAAAAGCACATAAAAGGGTACCTGGAGCTGAATGGGTGGTTGCCAAAGAAGAGGAGGGAGTGGTGGGGGAAAAGAGGTGGACACGACTCCCTGCAGTAGCTGCCAGGTGTCCCACTGATGGACCATTTGCTGGAGCCCATGACACACTGATTACTGGCTCTCTCTCATCATGCTGCACACCTGTCTCCAGCACCTGCAATACCACCAAATCAACTCATTGTCCGGACATGGTTGTCACCGCTAAAGGTGACACATTTCATCCTGCACCTGTGTGAAGCAATTTTCAAAGCCTCACATTTATATTGCAGCGTTGATGACAATATTATGTTGTTATAAAAGGCAAATGACAAAATAGTGAAGTTCCTTTGTTTACCTGCTGGAAAAACCGACTTGCTGCAGCTTCTTGTGGGTTGGAGGGTGAGAGGGCAGTGGTAATGACAACAGTGCTGGAAGCTCCATAAGCCAGCCAGCTAGCACCTGCAAAGCTGGGCAACCAACTGGCAGCTTGTGGCCCTCCAGCAGGAACAGCTGAGGTAATGTGTTGGTGGATTGAAAGCTCAACAAGAGGAACCTGTTGAGGCTCCATGACTGCAACCCTTCAGCATAACGATTCTTGATACCACAAAGACTGGCACCTCACAAACTCCCTCCCTCCCTCCACCATGCCCCTCTTGGGTCCTCTTGGAAAATGACTTAAATAAAAGTAGTTGCAGATCATATGCTTGAAATGTCTGAGCGAAACAGCAGCCCTGCAATAGATATTCTCATACCCAAATTAGCGTCTTGGATTCCAGCCTTGCCCCCTGAAAGTACCCCATTGCTCAGACTGAGATACCAGCAAACTAGGGTGAGAGGCATTCAGCCTGAATCATTGAGACTTGTTCCAGAGAATCATCATCCACACAAATAACATTGCAACTGTAAACAGATTTGGAGATCAAGAGAATGGCGATGAAACCAGCACACTTCCAAGAGTTCCAGAGATCAAGAGATTGCCATTCAACACAGTGCATCCCCTAAATCCTCCTCATCCACAAAATGCACATCTCATGGAGTTCTTGGAGAACCATAGATCCAAAAAGAAACTCAGAACATGCATTGACTATGATGGATATCCCATGATTCTGCTCCCCTAAGAATCAGTTCTACTGCATGTGTGCTTTTTTGCTTTCAAGAGTGTGTGGAGAATTTGAGGGATTTCATGCATAAAGGGAGCTGAGGAGAAGGAAATTCACCTGGTTTTAGTAAAACTCTTGTGTTAATGCTGAATTCTGATCATGCCAAAACTGATCACAATGATATTCAACACCACAGAGAAACAACAATCCAGATTGCTTGATCAAGTCCCCACCCCGAATCAGCAGCTTTTGTCCTTTATGCAAGTCCCGGATTCTCTTGCTGGTAGAATTCCACAAGCTGATTTCCTAAACTGCATCAAAACAAGGGTAAAAAACTTGAGAGGCAATCTCCTCTGCCCTTTTCTCAAACAAAACAAAATTGCAAACGGAAACAGAAATTGCAGACGGACCCATATATCTGTTTTGTAAGAATAAACAAACAACAACAAGCAAAAAAATGTGTTCTTATCCCAACCTAACACACTTTTAATCCCACCAGTTCCAAGATCCTAAATGGGTACTAATGAGGTTCCCCCCACCCACCCATTCCATGAATCCACCTGTGTGTCCCCTCGGCTTCGCTTTTGATATCTTCCTCGAATGATTTTGATGCCAAAACTCATGACGTCTACCTAGAAAATACGAAGTCACTTCACCCATCCCTATCCACGCGATTTCAAGCCTGCCTCGAAAGGCGAGGAAAAAAAAAAACAAAATCAAGGCAGCAGAAGAGGGGAAGAAACTGGCACAACCACCACCACACCAGGAGGAAGTGCACGCCAAACCCTAACCCTAACCCTAAAGAGCTGCAAGCCAACGAAGGGGTTTATTGCACTCTTCTCTCTCTCTCTATCTCGCTCTCTTCCCTTCGCTGACTTCCATAGCTCCGACCGGTACCGCTCGGCAATCTGTTTGCCGCTGTCGGCTTGTCAACTGTGCGGCATTGCCATGGTATGTCTCGTCTCTTTCCGCCTTTCTTTCTTTCTTTCTTTCTTTCCTTTTTTTCTGTTGGTTCTTGAGCAGATTCTTATGGGTTTTGTGTTGACAATCATGGTGGTTGCAGGTGAAGTTTACTTCAGACGAGTTGCGGCGGATCATGGACAAAAAATGCAACATCGGGAACATGTCTGTGATTGCCCACGTTGATCATGGTAAGGCGCTTTTTTGCCTCTTCACTACCCGAATGGTCTATTGTTGCATTGTTGATTGCAGAGTTATCGATTCTTTGAGGAGATGAGGCATTGGTTCTTGTACCCATGTTCTTCAAACCCCTTGCTTGACAGGATGATAGCTTTTCTCTTCTTAAGCTTAGAGTGTCGTTGAGATTCTTGACTTAGTGCCTGCTCATACAAAACAGTGTGGATTTAGGGTTTCATGTTAAAAAAGAAGCCTTTTGGCGTGGGTTTTTGAATCTCTTGTCCAGGGAAATCAACCTTGACGGAATCGCTAGTTGCAGCAGCTGGTATCATTGCACAAGAAGTGGCAGGTGGTGTCCGACTCACAGCTACCTGGGCAGATGAGGCAGAGGGAGGTATCACCATCAAGTCCACTGGGATTTCGTTATACTAGGAGATTTCGGACGCATCTCTGAAGGATTATCATGGAGAGAAAGATGGCAATGACTATCTCATCAACTTGATCGATTCACCTGGTTGTGCAGGTTGTGTACAACCTTATCGAGCAGATCATCAATATCTGTATGAATGATCAGAAGGACAAGCTCTGGCCTATGATGGCTAAACTGGGATGCTCACTCAAGGGAGAGGAGAAGGATCTGATGTCCAAGGCACTGATGAAGTGGGTGATGCAATTGTGGCTTCCTGCCAGCAGTGCCCTTGTTGAGATGATGATTCGTCATTTGCCGTCTCCTGCAACTGCCCAAAAGTACAGGGTGGAGAAGCTGTACAAGGGTCCACTGGATGATCACTATGCAGCAGCCATCAGAAACTGTGACCCTGAGGGTCCTCTCATGCTGTATGTGTCAAAGATGTTTCCTGCCTCTGGCAAGGGTTGGTTCTTTGCCTTTGGACGGGTGTTTGCTGGGAAGGTGGCCATGGGTATGAAGGTCCATATCATGGGGCCCAACAATGTGCCAGGTTGAAAGAAGAATTTGTACACCAAGAGTGTGCAGAGGACTGTGATCTGGATGGGTAGGCGCCAGGAATCTGTGGAAGGTGTGCTTGTGGAAACACAGTGGCCATGGTAGGACTGGATCAGTTCATCACCAAGAATGCAACCTTGACTGGTGAGAAGGAAGTTGATGCCCACCCCATTCAGGCTATGAAGTTTTCTGTGTCTCCTGTGGTTGCACGTTGCAGTGCAGTGCAGGGTTGCATCTGACCTGCCAAAGCTTGTGGAAGGTCTCAAGAGGTTGGCCAAATCAGACCCCATGGTTTTGTGTATGATTGAGGAGAGTGGTGAACATATCATTGCAGGTGCAGGAGAGCTGCATTTGGAAATTTGTCTGAAGGTTTTGCAGGAAGATTTCATGGGTGGTGCTGAAATTATTGTGTCTGACCCAGTTGTTTCCTTTCGTGAGACTGTTGGAGAAATCAGTCCACACAGTGATGAGCAAGTCCCCCAACAAGCACAATCACCTCTATTTTGAGGCAAGGCCCCTGGAGGAGGGACTGGCAGAGGCCATTGATGATGGTCATATTGGTCCCCATGATGATCCCAAGGTGAGGAGCAAGGTACTGGCAGAGGAGTTTGGGTGGGATATGGATCTCACAAAGAAGATTTGGTGCTTTGGTGCTTTGGGCCAGAGACCACTGGCCCCAACACGGTGGTGGACATGTGTAAGGGAGTCCAGTACCTGAATGAAATCAAGGATTTCATGGTGGGTGCATTCCAGTGGGCAAGTAAGGAGAGTGCATTGGCTTAAGAGAATATGCGTGATATTGCATTTGAGGTTTGTGATGTTGTACTCCACGCTGATGCCATCCATAGGGGTGGTGGTCAGGTAATGCCTACTGCCAGGCGTGTGATGTATGCAGCTCAGCTCACAAAAAGCCTTGCCTTCTAGAAGCAGTGTTCCTCGTGGAGATCCAGGCCCCAGAGGGGGCACCAGGTGGCATCTATAGTGTCCTGAATCAGAAGCAGGGCCATCTGTTTGAGGAAAATCCAGCGTCCAGGAACACCTTTGTACAACATCAAGGCATACCTTCCCATTATTGAGTCATTTGGTTTCTCAGGTACTCTGCATGCTGCAACATCTGGACAGGCTTTCCCACAGTGCGTATTTGATCACTGGGAGATGTTGAACAGTGACCCACATGAAGCAAGCTCACAGGCAGGGATTATTGTCAGCGACATTAGGAAGCGGAAGGGTCTTAAGAACCAGATCACTCCTCTATCAGAATATAAGGACAAGTTATAATTGAATCAGGCTCTTGGCTCACAGTCAAATTGCTTCTCCAATTTTGGAACTCTGAGTTATGTACTAATCATTGTCACAATTAGGTATCTCTCTTTTGGGAATTGCCTTATCACAGCTTTCAGTCATAAAAGGAATTCTCACATTGCAAAAGTGATACTGTCCACATGGAGTGTTTGCAAATAATGCAAAGTTCATCAATTTTTTGCTTCAGAAACTTGAAAGCTGGGCATTCTGTGGCTTTAATCAACCATTGGCTTTGAAACCCAACTTCAGAAACTTGAAAAAAATGGGCATTCTGCATTTTCATCAAACCATTTGATTTGCTTAATTCATGACTCTTGACCAATCTTCAGGTTTCCATCTCTTGCTTGACTATCTAACAATGACAAGATTCAAAGTTTGCTAAGATACTCTTCTGAGAGCTTTGTTCTGGATTTTCACTGTATTTACTAGATGCATGGTCAGGTGACTGCTTCTACAATGTCCTCTCTCCTGCATTAGTTATATAGAAGAGCAAGCTTCATCAATCTGAAGGAAACATACTCTTCTGAGAGCTTTGTTCTGGATTTTCACTGTATTTACTAGATGCATGGTCAGGTGACACTTCTTCTACAATGTCCTCTCTCCTGCATTAGTTATATAGAAGAGCAAGCTTCATCAATCTGAAGGAAACTCATGTTATTGCCCATTTCAAAAAGGACTCCTCTTATTCTGGTGGTGGGCAGACAGAATGCAGAACTAGTGCAAAACTTGGTTTTTGTGCAAGAGCACCCTTGTTGCATTTGAGGATGGTGTCATCATGCTCACAAATATAGTTTTGTTTTCTGCTTTGAAATATAGAACTTCACTCCATCTCTGTTCCTCAAAACATATTTCATAAAGCATCTGAGAGTACATCTCCACCACCCCCTTAGCATGGGGTTTTCTCCCACTAATAGGATTGAGAGTCCTATTGCACTAACAGCCTCAACAATTCAACAATTGGATCTGTTACTCCACTTCCTTCTAGAATCACCAAACTGTCCTGATTATCAACATGGAAAGGGACACACTATTCTTGCTTTGTCACATAAAGAATTCAGGATTCTCCATGTTACCTCAGGTGCCCTTTTTTCACTTGGCATCCTTGGACAGCAAGTTGTTGTCTGCAATTGGTCTGGCATTGCTCAATGTATCAACCACTGATCCACGCTCAAACACGGCTGCAGCTCCCATTCCTGAACCAATGCACATGGATACAACACCAAATCGACAATCCTTGCCACGCCGCTTCATTTCATGCAAAAGAGTGGCTGTGCAGCGAGCACCAGTGGCACCAAGTGGATGACCTAATGCAATAGCACCTCCATTCACATTGATCTTCTCCTGATCAAGCTCCAATTGCTGAGCACAATATGTGAATTGAGAGGCGAAAGCTTCGTTGATCTCAAACAGGTCAATGTCACTGAGTTCAAGGCCGGCTGCTTGAACTGCCTTGGGTATGGCTACCGCAGGTCCAATTCCCATAACAGCGGGATCCACACCAACAGCAACAAAACTCCTGAATACGCCTAGCACAGGAATACCCTTCTCCAAAGCAACCCTTCGCTTCATGAGCAGCACAGCTGCCGCTCCATCACTGACCTGCGAGGAATTGCCTGCTGTGGTGGAGCCATTCTTCTTGAAGACCGCCTTCAGCTTGGCAAGATCAGCGAGCGTAGTTTGTGGTCGAATGCCATCGTCCACAGCGATTGTGACCTGTTTCTCCTCTCCAGTCTTAGGATCTACAAGCTTGGTATGCACAGGGATGATTTCGTCACGGAATTTACCTCCAGCTGTAGCCGCGGCGGCGCGTTGATGTGAGGTAACCGATGCAGCATCTTGCTGCTTGCGTGCAACACCATAACGCTCTGCCACGTTTTCTGATGTGACGCCCATCGGCAACAAACAATCTTGCGCTCGCTGGTTGCTCTCCACTCTAGGATTCACAGAGCCTTCCCAAGCCATGGGATTGCTTGTCATGGATTCCAAACCAGCTCCGATTCCGATGTCATAGAAACCGGCTTTGATAGCCGCTGCAACGTCAGCCACCGCCTGAAGTCCCGAAGAGCATTGCCTATTGACAGTCCTCACCGGCACCGTTTCTGGAAACCCTGCAAAGAAAGCAGCCATTCGACACTCATTGGCTCGTTGCGCACCAGGAGCCAACACACTCCCGACGACAATATCTCCGACTTCCTGCGCCTTCACACCTGTTGTCTCGACCACCGCCTTCAACACCGGAGCCAACAGATCATCGGGATATGTATCCTTGAATCCCCCTCGCTTGGCCCTACAAATCGCGGTTCGGTACGCCGCTACGATCACCACATCGTCAAGAAAATCCGTCGTCCGTGGATACGGTGCACTATCTCCCGCAGCACAAGGCGACGAACAAACCACCAGATTTGACGACGCAACACCACCGACCGCACTTCTACGAGCAGCAGCTGCCGGATTCAAATGCTCCAACAACACTTGCTGCCGCAAACGCATCTTGTTGTTCTTATTCTCCATCTTTGCTACCACAAAATCGCAAACCAAGAATAAATAAAATCAAAACCTTCTCGCCGTCTCTCTACCGTCTCTCTTCTTCCGTCTCTTCCTCGACGAAAAAAACACCAACAAAGAAACAGGAAAGAGCGAGCGCGTTGGCGATGGCGGAGAGAAGAGAAGACAAGAGGAGAGAGGAAGCGCGCAGGGTACGAAGCTTGGACGTGAGAAGAGAGGAAGCGAGCAGGGTTCGAACCTTGGACGTGAGTTACAACAAAGGGGAAAGGGAAAGCGCTGCTTTTTAATAGGGCAGAAGAAGCAGAATTAACTTTGGTATTGGGCAGAGTTAATTTGGATTGGGCAGAGCTAATTTGGTAATGGGCAGAGTTCAATTCGTAATGGGCAGAATTAATTTGGAGTGGACAAAGTTTATTTGGTAATGGGTCAGAGCTTATTTGCTAAGGGGCAGACTTTAATTTGCTAACGGGCAGACTTTAATTTGCTAATGGGTAGAGTTTAATTTGGGAGTGGGCAGAGTTATATTTGGTAAATGTGAACGGTGGGGTTTACCTACGTGTCTTTCTTATCCACAAATTTCTATAATTTTAGTAAAAAACCAACAAAACGGTGGGAAGTTACAGTTGAAGTTACTGGATTTTATTACTGGATGAATTTCCTAGGTACTCTCTCTGAGTGTTTAAAATAATAATAATTTTTGAGAATTTTTTTTCAGAGCAGCCCCACCTTTATTGACTACAAATTATTTATAGTGTTAATTAGAGCCTAAAGAGAGGCCAGTTTTTTTATTGGCTAAAAAAATTTTTTAAAATTAAATTTGAGTTCCTGGACAGCAGTTTTACTGGCTGTTGAATATTCCTCTCTTTTTTAATTTTAGAATTCGCCAAATTGGAAAAAGTATATATCAGACAAATCGCCATATTTTTACACATTGTTCAAGCAAAGTAGTAGCCAGGATATCAAATTATTTAGTGTTAAAGGCAGGACGTTGTAAGGTAGGACTTACTTCCCCCATCAAACTTCACAAGCTTATCATTTTGTGCCCTGCATGGTTTTGCATAAAATTGCACAGTTCGTGCTTTGATGTTCTGCATATGTTCTCCAGCCCTTCATGGGATTGAAACCCAACTATCAAATAATTATAATAATAATAATAACAATAATAACAATTTTATAAAAAAAAGAAGGTAGGATTTAGTTAATAACATTACCTTACCACCTTGGTAGTTTTCACATTTATTTTATTTTATTTTAGAAATGTTCAAAGCTTCACAAATTCTTTTTTTTGAATTACAAAATATTGTGAAAGAAAATATAGAATATTCAAGGTTTTTTTCTTTTGAAATGAAATTTTCATGGGGACAAGGTTTTGCTTTGGAGCGGATTCTTGAGTTTTCCATTTTCGTAATGTTCTTTCTCTTCTCACATTAGGAAGGCACTGCCTAGATTTTTCCTTTGTATTTTCAGCTCCCTTACCTGCCTAAAAAAACCTGTTTTCAGCAAGCGGGATCACTCAGGAAAGGACCTGAGTACAAGCCCTTCTGTGATTTTCGACCTTTTTCCATCACTCAGGAAAGGACCTGAGTACAAGCCCTTCTGTGATTTTCGACCTTTTTCCATCACTCAGGAAAGGACCTGAGTACAAGCCCTTCTGTGATTTTCGACCTTTTTCCTCAGCCTACCAGCCTCAGGCACAGATCTCCAATCATGGAAGGGCCTGTAGTGAGGCCCATCTCCTAAACCCTTTTCATTTTGATTTATCTTTGAGACGGCCTCAAGTGAGGGTCTTACAAGAAACAGGCGAATGGGCGGCTATCCCCTTGCACGGACTTTTTTTGCCCTGGCACGGACATTTTTTATGTCATAGTCTTCAAATGTTAGACTACACTTTAAGATTTCTGGAACATAAGTTTATGGTCGCGTGACGATTAAGCAACAACAACTAAGAACCCCCAAGTCCGAACCCAAAAAAAAAGGCAAAAACCCAAAGTGGGGTCATAAAGGTGCAAAAAGGAACAAATTACGCCCAAGAGCTCCCCAGCACCCACCAATCACAAGCAAGAAACGTATGGAAAAACATATCGTAAAATGTTTTTCAACTTCTTTTGACGAACGGCTTTTAGAACGGTTGGTCACCCAGTGCCCATTATTTCTAGAACCTCGTGGGGCACTTGGTGGGTGCGGGCGGGTTGGACACCCACCAAAGTAGTGGGTGACCCACCATACCCTGGATAGGAGTAGTGGGTGACCTACCATCATACCCGGGACATGATAGGGAACTCGGGAACGCAATTCTGAGTCTAGGGTATCTGGTCGAATTTAGGGTAAGGTATTGGATATCAACCTATCGGTTAGCAATTTCAAAGAGAACAACCGACCAATAGAGACGGTGCCTCCGGCTAGTAGGCCCATGGTATTAATATTGTTGAGACCCGTCAAAATAGGTTGGGTCTAATATATCCCTTTGATCAAGTGGACATGTGATCAAACATTCAATAGCTACCTAGTGCATAATGGGTGGGTATTACATGGTTCTCTAGCTAAATATTCCAAAAATCAACCCTTATATATATATATATATTGCCAAAGTAATTCCTAAAGAAATTGGTAATCAAGAATATTTTTTAAATATGCAAATTGATGTAAGTTCGTTCATTAATTTTTCATATTTTAGTTGTTTTATACCTTGTGTGAAATAGAATAAAAATCTTACAAATACTATCATGCCCAACCAAGTATTAAGCAAAACTAAAAACCAACCAACACTAGTTGGAACTTCCTCTTGTGTAAAAATACATTTTATTTTCATTATTTGATACCTTTCTCAACCTTGATATCTATCAAAGATGACATCCAACTAACCCTAACATAAGTCATCAACCATGCGCATTAAGAATTTCATCATTAATTATGAAAACATGATGACAATAGGATGATATTTCATTTCCACTTTAACAAAAAAAGGGGCAATTCCTTGTTGATCCAAAAGTTTTGTCATTCCGTTCAACTCTTGTTCATATCTCTTGTTGATTGTGGTATTAGTGACAATCATGGATGGTTGCTTGTTGGAGGGTGAAGGTGGCAAGATCCATGGATTTGTCATACTTTTTTGCGTGATTTGTAGATGTGAGTGAAGTTGCCCAACAACTTTCAAGTCCAAAAAGGAAATTTCACACATTACAATTTCTTGCCTTCACAACCACATTCTACACATTGTGCTTCTTGAATATGTTGTGGGATCCATCTATTACAAATCGCTTGTCACCTTTTGCGTCGCTCTTGAAAACAATAACACCTTCTTTCACTATAATATCAAGGAATACCACTTTGATTTCTAGGTCAACCATCAACCTTGTGCTTTGTTATGTGGCTTACAACCCCATGACCCTTCTTCAATGAAATTAACTTTTTTTTCTCTTGAAAAAACAACAACCAAAACCAACATGATCAACTCCAATTCACTCCCAACAAAGGATTTCACATCATTAGTTACAACTTCATATTCTGGTGGCACACCAAGGATATATGATATGTTCCTCACATCACCATATGCACATGGGAAGTAACCATAAAATCTAGACCTACAACCCTAATTGATCATGTTGCGTTGAAGTTCAGTTTGGCATAAAATATTTTGCTTGCATTTTAGCTTCGCTTCTGGCCCAAATTCAATTGTGAAAAAGTCATGTATTGATATAAGCTTGTATATTGTAGTTGCTTAATCTCCAAAACCAATTGCCCACATGATAGATCATCCATATGTGGTGATGCAAAATATTGGAGAGTAATAGAAACTTTGAGATAGTCCCTATGATTCTTGTTTGGCTTAACAATTGAGGTGAAATACTTCAACATCACACTTGTAATTCTTGCATACAAACATTGGAAACTGATGAATGGTTTGTGGCTTATAAAACCTAGTAACATGGTCACCATCAACTTGAGCTTAGCTTCTCTCCAAACAATAAAAGATCGTGCAAGGCTTTGATTCTTTGAACAAAGCTTGGATGTAGATTATTCGATATGTGGGAAAGTTGCATATCTACTCATCAAGCACCGAGCAAACATTTGCCCATGAGCTCTATAACTTAAAGGGATTGAAGAAGCAAAGTAAGAGTGAACTTGAATCACCAAGGTTGGAACTACTAGCACACACTTGTGCATGAATTTCTAGTGCAAAAACCTCTCACACCTGAAATCCTAGATTGATGATCCATTGCTTCTTGTTATGGCTCCTAATCCTCACTCCAACTCACTCCCTCACTCAATCCTGAGTTTGATAGGCTTCATTAGCTAAACTTGCAAATACCTACAAGTTTTTCCCTTTGTATCTCAACATGCCTCACCAAGCAAAATGTGCCTCCAATGCTTTGATGTAACTTCTGTTTTGTACTTCCGTTTCGTGGAAGGTGTGTCCATACATGGAAGGTAATACTGTGTTGAAAAACTTCTTAAGTGTTTACACTGGGGAAGGCATGTCCCTGAGGGCATGCCCTGTGTCTCAAGCCTGAACACTTCGGCTACCACCCTCGAAGCTCCACCCTCACCTTGTAGCATGTCCTCAGGGACATGCCTTCCCATCCTTCACACTAATATAGACATAAACAACACTTTAGAAGGTAACACAACAATATACTACTACCCGAAAAGTACATTCAAAATAACATTATAGGCAACCCATCTCACACCATTCAAATGAAAATTAAACTCAAATTGAGGCTTCTGAAAAAACCTGGCAAACACATGATTCTGTCAAAAATCTTGCATGCATTTTTGAAGTCACATTAACAAATCTCACACCATCAATGGATTTCAGGACTTTCCATGTAAGTATTGCATGTAACCTCACCCCCCTCTCACTAGTTGAGGAAAAAAGGTTCCTTCTGCAGGAGGAGGTTATGTTAAGAATTGCTCTCAATTTGTGAGGTTGAAATGTAGTATTTATTGACTTACTAACGCCGACATCCATAGAAACGACTTCCTGAGTCTTTGATGCTTGAATTGAACCCATAACCAGTTGCAAGGTTACAAGTTTTATAAGTTTCTGGAGTTACAACATAAGATCAAGCCTGCAAGAGATGATCAGGAGAGCCTCTGATATCTAAGAACTGTGCAATCACAAAGAACTTTTATTTAGACAAAATGGCAAACAAAATATTTGCTACAGTCTGTGAGGCTGAAAGTAAAGGTGTGAAATTTTCTGTGCAATGCTTCTGTGCAGAAACTCACACCATGCAGTTGCAGGAAGAGAAAAAAATTGCTGTTTCATTAGGGTTAGAGAATTCAGAAATCACACAACAGATGGGCTTCTCAGTGGTGAAAAATGCAAGCTCATAGCAGAGTTTTTGGATCGTGAACCTTTGGTAAGTTATTGACAGCAGAATGTGTTCTGAGAATGGATGGGGGAGCATTCTACAGGAGCAACGACTTGCATATAATGGCACAAACTGGCAGCAAGCAAGACATATTTGCACAACCAGGGGGCAATTCATTTAAGTCTCCAGTTCTCCTGTGTGTTGGGGGCTTCATCAAGCTGGTCCTACCCATGTTAATATAGCAGACTTTCGTGGGTCTGTGTAATGTCAATGCACCGTCAGAAACTGAAGCAGTAAGGACAGCCTCTGAGCAGGTTCCAGGGTTGCTCAGTGCATCCAGGAAGGAGCCAAGACAATCACCCTACACAAACAAGGCAGGTATATACAATTCAGGGATGACAACATTATGAAGCCTTTCACAGGTTCAATCGGTCCAAAGACATCAGACTACACCTTGATGCTTTCCTGAAACATGAGTAGTGATTTGGCAGAGCTTATAAGACACAATGTTGGCATCAGGAGCATGAGAAAAAATCCAAATTTCTTGAGATTTGCTGCATTTTGATGCTGGTGATGGATGCAAGATGATGGTGCATCCTGGTGGCAGGTATCCACCAAGTCACAATTCATCTGTCAGCATGTCAACTATGCACACAGAAGTGGAAGAGAGAAAATGGCCTGTAGAAGAACCAGAATTCAAAGAGGAATGAGTTTCTTTCCTGATGACCGCTACAGTACACAATCATTTTGGAATCCCAAGTAGTACAGCCATTCCAAAACTTCTGTAAGTTACTAACTCTGAACTGAATTGCCCTTATTTCACCTGTTGATGTACCCTGATGTTTACCAACTTGAGAGAGCTCCCTGAAGGCATTCTGATGTTAGCACAGCAAATGGACAAGGATGTAAGGACTTTGCATGATCGTCTCTCTGTGGACCCGGGATCAAACAATGTTTCGGATTCCAATTAGTTCTCAGAAACCTTGGGGAGCTGTAATAAGACCCACCACCAAGAGTTAAAACTAAGTACTTAAAAAAATACCGTAACTGCCGAAGTTTACAAATGTGAGGGTTTAGGATACCACATCCACAACACTCTCCATTGAATCTCTCTGCAAACATATATGAAGTAGTCTTCAGGCAGGCCTATTCGAAGCTCATAAAATACAAAAACATTTGCTGCTAAACTCCCCAGATCACATAAATAGAGAATTGCATGAATACTTCAATTGCAAAAAAACCATCTGCAAATTGCTGCTGGCCCTTGACAAACATGGCATTACAAAAGATACAGATGCATGGACTGATCATCATCCACGAGCAATGAAGTCATATTGTCCCGTCAGGGATTTTGTGGACATTGCCGTTTCTCAATTCACTTAAGCAGAAGTACATTGACCCTAGAAAACAACAGACAATAAAAAAGTCTCAGCAGCAAAGAGAAAAATGAATGAGCAATCAAGTGATAACAACTCTCAAACTGCGAAGTCTCCGGACTGATTTCTTATGCTTTCTCCTTCCGGAGCTTGCCGAGCTCCCGGCGAACAATGGAACTCTTCTTGATGCGTGCCACCATGACCTTGAAGCGGTCGAAATCGTTCAATGAGGCTCGCCGGCTGCGAACGGCAAGCTTGCGACCCCAGGCACTACTCTCCCACTTGCTGTAAACCTCCCCCTCCTCCACGGCCTTGGCAAGATCCTTCTTCTTCGGGTTCCTGGAGATGGAAATAGTGATATCGGTGAGCGACAGACGCTTGAAGTTGATGGAGGTTCTCACAATATCGGGAGCATCGATTAGCGCTCTGTTCTGGTCTATCACGTCCACGATCACAACCAGTTTTCCATACTGCGGCCCGTAGTTCACTAGGGCCACTCTCCCAATCTCCACGTACCTTCTGAAAGGCATGATGTTGCAGTTGTTGCTGCTACTGCGCAGAGTCTGGGTTTCGAGCACCGAGCTGCGAGAAAGTCTGTGCGGCGGGAGGGATAGGGCGAAGCCGACCGGGAAAGAAACCCCAATACAGCACCGATGCGCCCCAAACCCTAAACTTTCACGTCCTAAACCAGATCCCCGACGCAGAAGAAACCCTAATTCCAGGTCTCACGATGATGATCCAGGGATTTTTTTGGGGGCGATTTTTGTTTTTTTTGTTTTTTTTCAAATTGGCGAAAATGGAGTTTTTTTGGGTCAAAATCTCTAAAACCTTCGAATTTTTCAAGACTGCCCAAAAAAAAAAAAAAAAGATTTCACTTTCAATGGTGGGAATTGGTCCTAGATGATGGGAACTCTGTGATTTGCCCTTTGTTCCCTTGTCTCGGGCAACGTTCCCAATTCCCCTCGGAAACGGGCAGCGGTTACACCTTTGGACGGATGTCAAAAGCTTCGGTGGCTAGTCCGCGAATCCAAGCGGCGCGCACATCCTGGCCTCCCAGGGGCCGGGGGATTCCGGAAACGTAGCGAAGGCTGTGCACGGGGGAGAGAAGCAGTATCTTGTGTGGGGAAGCGTCCGGCAAAGGTATACGGAGGAGACGCAGCGGCAGATGCTTGCACTGCAGTATTGTTACCGACGAAGCTTGGGCGGGGGAAATTGACGGACGCGGACGGGCAAATTGTTGCGGCATGAAGGTCATCTGTTATTGTCTATCACTGGAGTTGATGGCAGATGCAAGTGGCGCGCCGTTGTTGCGGATTTTGCGACGGGGTTTTGTGGATTGATAAATGCGGTTGGATTAGGGGTGCGGTGCAGAAGTGGGGAGGACGAGGACGAGGAGAAGGAGGTGATGGTGGTGATGGAGAAGTGGTAGCGGGTCTGCAGCAATTGTCAGCTTCTATGCGGTAAAGGCACGCGTATTGCCAACCCTCACAGATGGATAATCAGCAGGTAGAGTTGCAGGGGGATTCGGACTTGCCGTCTCAATACCACTATCCGCCACAGAGACTGTACCCTTCTCAGCCTAGTTCAGAACCTGAAACCTCATCTCCTCACTTTAGGCACCAGCAGATGGCACCACTACCTTCGTATCAATCCCCTGAGCATTGGGGTCTAGATGTGCAGAGGTCAAATCGACATCCGCAAGGTCATCTTCACTCCCTTCCACATGGCCATCCACAGCAGCAGCAGGGTGGAGGTCACTCTTGTGTAGACAGGCAGCAGCTGCTGCTTCCAAGTCCCTCAGGTGTGGACAGGCCACAACAAACCCTTGCCAGAAGCTCCTTAGTATCATCACATCCGGGTTTTAGGGTTGGTTGCGAGCAGCTGGAGAAACCGGGTGGAGGTGGATCATATGCTCTTGGGCATACTGGGAGAGAATCTCATCAGAATTTTCTGAATGTGGATCTGGAAGTGGCAAGTCAAAGTATTGGAGTTGTGGCACACCATAATGCTGCTCCTGACCAACCAATTGGCCCAAAGACAGAAGAAGACAAGGATGATTCTGATTTTGGTGATCAACTAAAGGTCAGTTTCTTTTCACTTTTGTTTTGTCTGCAGAACCAACTCCTTCTTGTAGGGGTGCATCTTCCATTATCTTTAACTTGTGGAAACCCTTGTTTGTTGTATGGAGAGTGTTGCTAATTGAACAAGCTTTGGAGCTCTTACAGTAGTGCTTCAGGTACAAGTGAATTTGGGAAGAAACCTTTACTGGTCTCCAACAGATGTGAACCATTGTTGTTACCATCCTTAGCCACCCTTTTGCATGCATGCTTTTCGGTTTGTAATGCATGTACAAGTGCAGTTGTCTAGGGGCCACAGTGCAGTCTCAGCTATGAATTAGGAGGTGCCTGTCTTTGATTGAAGCAGTAGCTCCAAAGCCATGAAAATCCCCCACAAGTTCTCCATGTGGACAGACTGCATATTCTTTTCCTCCCTGGCTGAATCTGATGGATGAAGCTGAACTTTCTTGGAAAGGAAGGGACTGTGCAACACTGTCAAACAATTATTAAGTGAATATAGCCAAAGATGTCAAGGATATGGATGGAACCAGCTGCTTGTCCTCATCTAAAATAAACTCTTGGTGTGAGAGTGGTTAGTATGGATGTGAGGTTTTTATCCTTTATTGTCTTTTTACTTGGTGCAGATATTACTTGATTCACCAGACAGGGATGGAACAGACTCTTCACAGATGGGGGATCGGTCAATGAATGATGGGTTTGGGACAGGAGCTGAATGGCTCACATGGACAGAGCTAGTCCCTGAAGAGGAGACTATAGCAAACTGCTGGACAGAAATAATTGATGTCAAGAGTGGTGAGGAAAGGGTAAGCTATGTGGAAGTTGGAGTAGTGTGAGAGTTGTACATAATAGACTCTCTTCACTGTAACATTTCCTCAAAGAGAGAGAACCAGCATCTGGAAAGAGCTTTGTGCTTGGATCTGGTGAACATTTAAGATGCAGATTTGACAGAGAGGGGGTTTGAGTTGTTTAGCAAGGTGATAAGGGTAAGAATGACTTCTTTCCCTTCTCCTCTTGGTAATTTTTTTATTTGTGCCTTATGCAGACACTTTTCCCGACAACAAGGTTTGAACCATTAGCCCCCACACCAGTCAAGCTGGGAGGCTCACCAACAGATCAGCGGCCTTCAGGTCTGCTTGGCTCTAGAAAAATTATTTTCTTTTCTGAAGTGCCAATATGGTGTAAGTGAATACAAGGTGTGCATATGAGATAGTGTCTTAGGAGGATATGCATGTTCTTCTATCCTAGCTCAATGTTTGGCTAATTTATGCGTTTCCATAAAAAGTGAACTTGGGTCATACATTTGCATGGAGAGAGGTAGCATCTCTGCAGGGATCCTTAGGTCAGCTAGTCCTTTTTCTACAGGCTCTGCTGGCAAGCAATACCCTGAGATCCCTGGGTTATCCTCAGGAGCAGCAATGGCAGCTGCTGCAGCCAAGACCCGATTGCGTTGGACTCCAGAGCTGCATGAGAAGTTTTTGACTGCAGTTGGTCAGCTGGGAGGTGCTGATCGTGAGTGTTCCATCACTTTCCCTCAACTCCTTAGAAATGACTTTGCTTTTGGATGTTTGCTGAAATACAGGAAGGTATGTTGATGGTGAGATTGGAATTGCAGTCTGATCTGAGAAAGAGCTATGAGGCTTGTAGACATGTCTGATGCATTCAAGTGTGGAGTCTATCAATCAAGAACTTTTGAAATGCATGCAAACTGGCTCTATACTGTCTAGTATAACAACACTGTATTGCAGAAACAATTGGGCTTTTACACTGGTGGCCTACCCTCCCCTCTCAAAGTGTCTGCTTTTTTCTGTGTAATATGTTGAGTCACACAACAACTCATCTGATGATCACTTCTCATTTGATTTTGAAGGTGCAACACCAAAAGCAGTGTTGCGGCTAATGGGAGTGCAGGGCATCACAATTTTTCATGTGAAGAGTCACTTGCAGGCATGATTTTCACCCCTTTCTATTTTCTTAATGTAGACCATGACTTCAATACAAGGTTGTATTTGGTGGTGATAGCAATTGACAAAAAGCTTGGTGTATATGACTTGCTTGAAACCTGGTGTCTTGTGATTTTGCAGAAATATAGACTTGCCAAATATAGCCCTGATATTTCAGACGGTATGTGGATTATCTTTCTAAGTGACAGTCTCTTGTCATCCATTACAAGCCAGTAGTGTACTATTCTAGACAAACAGTCTGTCTGAAGATGACAAACTAAAAAATTGCGTATCTTGTTTTGGGGCTAGTTCTGTTCCCTTACTTTTCTTTACAGCCAGGTGCTGTAGTGGGTCCACATGTGACTGTCTAATGATATCTACTGGGTAAACAGAGGCAAGAGCTGAATGGAGAAGGAGTGATACCTACCTCTCACCTATAGGGATTAACTCGTAAGTCTCTCTTCCTATCACTTAGCCAAAGTATCTTGCAAAGGGAAGAATCACACAACAGTGCCAAAATGTGGCACTAGCATCCACCTAAAGAGCTCTTGTATCCAATTGAGGCCATAATGATCAAGACAATCCTTTGTGTTGACAGCACTGACTTTGTTGCATCGGTCTGTGGTAACAGAAGCCACCAGATTACACAGGCATTGCAATTGCAAATGCAAGTGCAGAAACAGCTCCATGAGCAGCTTGAGGTTTCCCTTTCTCCTTCGATCGTTCTCAAGCTCAGTGTCCCTGTCCTTGGTGTCTGCAATCATCCCTTGCCCTTATCTCCAACCTCTCTCTCTCTCTCTCTCTCTCTCTCGCTATTCACTCCTGTCTGAGGGAGGAAATTTAGAAATTGTGGACTTCTGTCAGTTGGGATTTTATGAGATGGTTACAACAAGGTTGATTTCACACTTTCAGCTCACAATTGTCAATAAGTAGATGCTCTTTGTTGATCATTTGGGTAATTCGCTTTTTGTCTATGTGGTGTAACAGATTCAACGAGAACTGCAATTGCGTATTGAGGCTCAGGGCAAGTCTCTTCAAAAGATGATTGAACAACAGGCCAAAGTAGGAGGAATGGTTTTGGGCTATCATTCTGAGCCTTGTGATCTGTCTTCCTCAGCACTTTTTCCTGCAACTCCAGTTCCTGAAATTCTGAGGTCATCCTCAAAAATTCCCATCACTGGTTCAGTGGGTTCAGCTCTGGCAAGTATCACTGAAATTGTGATTTCCACAACTGACAAAACACCTCTCCCAGAAAGCAATATTGACCAGTCAAACCCCAGCCATGGGCTGCTTTCAGCATCAAAGGCCATTTCTCAGGAACAGCCGCCTACGTCCTTGAATGCCTCAAATGAGGATCCTTTGTCAAAGAGACCTCGGACTGACAGCAACCCACAAGTCAGTTCTTTTCTGCATGTACCAGTTTCAGTTGCAAGTGATGCACAGAGTGGGGGTGGCAATGCTGCCCAGGGGGGTGTACTACAGGCAGCAGGGCTTGAAACATCTCTGGAGATGGTCACACAATATGCAACATGTCAAGAAGTTGAGGCACACACAGCAACAGAGGGCCAGCAGGCACATTCTTTTGGACAGTGTGCTCCCCAACAAGCTCACACAGCTTGTGCACAACCAAACCCTAGTTCTATCACTCATAAGCCTGTTCGTGCCTCTGGCTGACAGATTGATGTGGACACCATATGACCTGACATTCTGCATCATGGGCACTGTTGATCAGTCTTTGCAGGGTTTTGCTTGTCATGAAGCTGCCTAGATCTCAGTTGATTCATTTTGCAGGTTCATGTTGATGAGTGACACTTCTGCTTACCAATTGAAGCCTTGGAAATAATTTTAGATATTCTCTGGCTGTCTAAATTGCCAGCTGGTTGGGTGCTCGATCATTCTCCTGTTCAGATTGTTTGTGAGTACTTGCCTTGGGAATGGGGATGGAGCCAGCAGTATGCTTTTGAGCTACCACAAGTGGGCAAGGTCAGAATATGTGCGGGCTGTTTTTCCAAGGGATGCAGACTGGTGGGTTATGAGCCTAAGATGTAGGAGGTAGAGTGGTGGAGTGTGTACAGGAGAGAAAGAGAAGGAGGTGAGTATTGACCCCAATGTCCTAAAACAAATTAGAGTTTTATGAGCAGTAGTATTGTTCCTGCCAGCAGGTTGTACCAATGTTTGATAAAATGAATATTATCCTAGCTTTTTTGTATCTAATTTTTGTAATCTGGGTTCTGATTGAGATAAAGTTGGATGTGTCTGTGCAACCTTTTTTTAAACTGTTTCATTCTTGGATTGTCAATGGCTGTAAAAGTCACAAGGTCCTCATGTGCAAGGTCAGGTTTTCAGTTTGTACTCAGACTTCTGTTTAGCTCTTACAAGGGGATGTGGCAGCAGTTTGTCATCATTTATCCTGCATCAGTTACTTTGAGGTTGTGAAGGGTTTCTGATGTGGCCCACATACAACATTCCCATAAGTTATGTAATTATTGCCAAGTACTCTGTAGTTTTTGGAGCACCTCTTGTGCTGGGGAGAGTCTTCTAGCCAAGTTCAAACTTTTCTGGGATGTTCTGCCCAGAAAGCTCAATTTGTCATGGCATTCTTTTCAACTTGCATGATGCTAACTTTTTGTTTACTTGGTCTCATTACAGGGTTGTGATTCACTTCCAAGACTGTGAAGCTTTGGAGCATACACCTGTGCTTTGCAGCGTAAGACCCTTCAGTAACCAAAAATTTCAAGAAATTGTGCCATCTCTCCTAATTGCCTCTTAGCTTGATCACTGTTGCTTTATCTGGTCACTTCCATGTCGCCAGTGCCTGAACAATGGAGAGACTGTCATACAGTTCATTGCTAGTTTTAATTGTTTTGTTCCTACTCCTGATTAAGGAAACCAGGCAGGTGAGAAACTTTTCCTTTTTCAATACTCATAAGAGTTGTAATCACTTTGGACTTGTGCATCATGGTGTAGGAAAATCTGGCCAACTGTGTGGTGCTTCTGCATCTCCTGATATGCTATGCAATATAGAGAGGAGCACAGGAGCATCAAATACAGGTAAAAATTGCAAGCAGGAGTGGAAAACAGTATTTTTTGAGCTGCTGCTGCAATTGTCATTTGCAAATTCTTGCAATAGAGCCACCATGGTGGAAGTCCTTAGGAGCTTCTAGATGTGCACAAATCCCTTGCTTGATTGACTACCACAACTGGTTTGAGTGGACCAAAGAGGCTATACCATAATCCCGTTAGGAATTAGCAGTTATGGTATCTTAGCCAGGTGAGAGAATTGGAGCCGCAAGATGAGAATGGATTATGAAAATGTCCAATATTTACATGTTAGTGTATTCCCCAATCGAGGAAAGCCTTGGCTGATCATAAAGCAGGGTACATGATATCTGATAATATTATGCCTCCTTGAAATGCAGAGGCAGATTTTGTTTTCGAAGACACCTTTTGATTTTCAAAAGCTACATTTCAATTTTCAGCTGCACATTTGGTTTTAAATTGTCATTATTACATAATCTACCTCAGGATTAAGTTTAAGGCAAGGCTTTATGTCAGGTAAGGTGGCCGATGGGCGAGGACATTCCTACAATGTGTGATGACATTGGCTTTTGCCTCATTAGGGCCTTTATTTCAGGAATCCCCTCAACCTATTGCCTTACCCTTCACTTTCTAACCTTTTTTCTCATTTCAGAGGGAGCATGCCAATACATAAGGCGGTTTGATGAAGAAATTCAACCTACTGGTGGGGTGTAAAATTGTCTTTAAAATAAAATATGATACAATCAAAAGCAATCTTGGCTGTCTTTAGGTGATTAGATTTGATATTGACTTTCCCCAGGCAACTGACTATTTATGAATTTCAAAACAAAGATTGGTTCAAACAATTTGACAAACCCGCTAGGACCCGCTCTACACTATGGTGAGGGATCATGACCATAGAGCTCTCAAAACACATCCAAAGGCACTTCATGGAAACTCAAAAATCATTTATGTGTGAGCTTGGGTTGTCAAGTGTAATATGAAGTGAAAATAGACTCTATTGAGGTATTACCCAGTGTTGTCTGTGTATATGTTGGGGGGTGTAAGTCTAAATCCATGTAAATTCATTTTGACCCATGTAAAACAATAACAGTGTAAGTGTAAAGAATTTACACTTACATTGTTTTACACGGTCATATTAGACAATGTATAAAAAGTCTATAATAAAAAATGAAACATAAAAGGCCAAAACATAAAACCTTTGAGGTCATATGGGTTCACCAAACAAAAAAATGCAATTCTAATGTCAAATTTGATCATTGAATTGACGCATATACAAAATGCCAATGGGAACATACAAGTCCTCAACTCAAAACTAATGAAGTGTTAATGCACCATGGATAAAAACTACCACAACTCATGGATCCATCTTATAAAAGTCCAATCAAAACTACTGAAATACCATGAATGTGCCAAAACTCATGGATACATCTCCCAATCTTGCAAACAATCTTCTACATGATCTTGACACTCCTCTAGAAACTCAACATCCATAACATCTAAAATCGCCTCTTCGGCCTCAACAAACCCATCTACACCCACATGTCGCCTCTTATCATCAACACCAATAGTTGGATCATCATGATAGTTTTTAATAAAAAACACTTAGAGATCCAAGTTCTTTGACCCAAGTCAACATCGACAAAGACTTGTGAGGATTCTTGTAACGGAAAACATTCTCTTTCAATTTGACTACCCATAATGCTTAAAATTGCTTTACTTAAATAGTCAACCGTTGATAATAGCCTTTCATGTTTTGACCACCAAAGCAAAGGGTTTTTTACTTCTTCAAGTGGCACATCTATTGTGTTGAAGCAAGACAATTCTCATCGAACTTGGATTTTCCAAGTCTAAAACAATTTACTCAAGTTGTGTAAACAAGAAAATGATTTGAACTCAAAAACTTTCCAATTCCAAAATGGCAACTGACTTGTTGAAAACAAGTTTATTCCTTTGAAACCATTATTCCAAAAATTGCTTTAGTGTTGTGGATAGCTTCCTACACAATATTAAAAATGGAATTCGGACATCCATGCAATTTTTGGTACAAGGTCTTCAACATTGGAAGAAGGAATTGGTTATCATATGCTGCAACAATCACAATTGTTGGAACTTGGCCAACATATTCGCATACTAGGCTCAAGTCCTTGAAGTGGGGATCCAACATGAGTGCAAGCATCAATGTTAGCTTTAGAGAGCTTGAAGGAGTCCATAAAAATCAAGAAAGGGTCTAAAAATAATGACCACTTGTTCTCGTATGTTGGCATAAAATTGTTTGACCTTAATACACATGTCCATGACCTTAGTTCCATCAACCTTTACCTACATTTCCAATCTTCCCTTAACAAGTTGCACATACAAATTAATTGCTAAAACAAGAGCATTTGAAAGTAGCCAGTACCCATGTCATTGGTTGTTTACACATGAAATGACAACAAGATTTAAAGCTTCACAAATAGCTTCTACAATTGCCCAAGTCGTTGTAGAGGGAATCCTATTAATGCCTTTGTTTGATGATTATAACACATCACAATAACAATTCGATAGGAAAGACATTGCTCAACCATAACAAATTTAGATGCAAATTGTGTATTCACAAGTGTGGCTAACTTGTGTTTAGGTAAACCAGAATCTACACAAGCCCATCTCCACTCCTTTGCCCTTGTGCCTATACAATGCATCATTGAAAAAAAATTAAAAAATTATTGTAAATTTTACCATTCCTAGATGTTTCAATTGAAAAAATGAAAAGTGTTAACAAACCTAATTTTTTTGGCCAACTGATGTAAGATTGAAAGGACATTTGAACAAATTTCACAGTAACTAACATCAAGTCTTTGGAGATTTTGTCATCGTTAATGGCATATTGAGCCACTTTTCTCATGTTGTGCCCAAAACAAACATTGTCAAATGGTGTAACCAAACCAAAGCCCGACATGAAGTCATGAATTTCAAAGCCATGGTCATAGTCCCCAAATTAATACCTTCATCCTTCACATAACATAAAATTTTGGAAGCAAAACCAAAGGCCTCAAGCATGGCCTTCAGTTGTCTTGCCAACTTTTGCTTAGAAATGTCATTGGCCTAGAAGTGTCATTGGCTTCAAACAAATCCATTGTGACATGTCAAGGCTTCCAATTTGGGGTAAAAAAGTTGATGAATAGGGCAAATGTGTCTTGGTTGCCTCTTGTTCATCCACAAGTCAATTGTCAAATGTAGCAATAGTTATAATGTTGGTGTCAAAATAAGGTTTCACATGTAAATCCAAGCAACAAACAACCTTGGATATTGGCAAGATTTTTTCAAACATTACCTTTTGAGGGAAAACCAACTTGGGATTAAGCTTCAATGGCAATATCGGCATCCACACATTTTCCTATGTGCCCAAAGGGGAAAACCCTTTAGATGTGAGTAACATCATTACATCTTCCCAAAAAAATTATGAATCTCATCCTATTTCTTATAGTGGGTGTCACTTCCAAAAAATGCAAAAATTGCACCTCATGCTACCTTTAATTGTTTCTTGGTAGGCAACATTCCCTTACCACCCCCATCATTCCTTCCTTGCGTTCTTGAGGTGCCTCTAGCATCATGTCTTTAGATGTATGTAGCTAGAAGCTTTGAGTGTTTAAATTCCACATGTTGTTTCATAGAACTTGTCTTAAAGAGTTTATTGTATGCAACAATCCCCTTCTTTCCTTTTGGTTTCCTTTCAACTAATGCAAGAGGAACAACATTAGGAAAACAAACATTACAAGTTGCACCTCATCAATTAAGGGCATCCCATTGTTCACAAAAAAAAAACTAATGGAAGTGAATTACAATTTGGGATAACCCACACCTTAATTTGCTTTTATAAAGTCATTAGATTTTTCTTTAGTCTAATTTCCCTATTTGTAGAAGATTTGGTGCCCATGGTAATAGATGTAAAGCTAAAGGCTACATGGGTTCCCCTATAAAGTGTAGGACTAAATAATGGTGGCATGTTTAGATGTGCATCATTTGCTCTAGGTGGGATTGAGCTTGAAACCTTCATGTCTTCCCCTTGATTTTCCATAGCCTACATAATGCCCATGAAACAAGATCACATTTCTGCCATAAGATTAAAAAAAAAAATCACAATAATATGCCAATTGACTAGTTTAAAAAACTCGTCTCAAAAACAAGTTGATGATGTTGTTGGTGCTATGTCATGTTTTGTGTTGTTGTTATGTTACTTTTGTTGTTTCGTGCATTCCCACCCCCATACATAGAAGAAATGAGGAGGTGGAACAAGACCCCAAGGACCTAGAAACCAAAAACACACGCAAATAAAAACACAAAACAACGAGCCAAAATCCGTGTCAAACCATTTTCAAAATTGCATATATATATATATATATATATATATATATATATATATGCACCTGTATGGTGCCCCTTTAATAACATGTTAATCATGACAAGTTGTGCTTTATGATTAGTATGGATGTTGAAAAATCTAAATTGAACCACTGAATCTTTTGATTTTGAATTTTGATTTGAACAAAGGGCCTTTAAAGTTGAGCAAATGTTTTGTTACTAGTTTCACAAAAGGGCCCTTGATTTTCATAATATAAAAACTTTTTTATGTTGATTTTTTAAAAATAATATGGGACTAATAAACACATTTCTTCATGAATTTCCTAAAATGAGTTTCTAACCTTTTGGAGACCTTCATCCTCTTTGGGGAACTTCATGGAACATTTCCTATGTTTGAACTTGTAGGGGCAAAACAATTACAAAGTGAACCTGCTTGTTATAGTGTGGAATTGGTTAGGTGGGTGGGGTGGAAATTTTTTAGTTTTTAGGTAGATTTTCGATCAAGCTAAAACACTTTGAATGACTTATTCTTGAACATTCCATGGTGTTGGAAATATTGGGGATGGAAATTCAAATTGATGTTAGATGTGTTAGTTTAGTTGCTTAGTTAGGTCCCACTTAGTTAGGGACAAATTGGGTTAATTAAGTTGATTAGTTTTATTTTGAACTAGTTCAAATGTGAATAGAGTTTGAGCTATTTTTCCATGGGATATAATCTTAAGTTGTGTGATGTCAAATGATTTTTGGTGATTTGAAATTTCAAACCATAGTTTTTTACTTTGCAATTTTATTATGTTTATTTAAATGTTATTGTTTTTTTGTTATGTTTTGGGTTTGGATTCTTGCATTGTTATAGGTGAGTCACATTTTGATTTAAATGTGGTGTATAATTTAAAGTATTTCTATGTTATGTGTTGTATGTGTGATGACAATGATAGTTGGAGGTGTGGACATAGGAACATAGGACATTGAATGAAAAAATATTTGATAGAAATGGAAAAACTGTTGGTGAATGAATGAGTGGTGTTCTTGAGAAGTGTAGAATTCTTGAATAATTAGGCATCTCATTGTGTAATGGCCTCATTGCTTATATGAAGTTCAAACCAATGTTTGGTGAATATCAATTTTTGTACATATTGATTGTTATTGATATTTGACCTTTTGAAAAATTTAATAAAAACTTGATATTGGTATTAGATCTTTCAAAAAAATTCCATACAGACTTGGTATTTGTATTGGATTTTTGAAAAAAATTCATACCAACTTGCTTGTGGTATTGGGGTTTGAAGCTAATTTTTGGCTAAATTGAGATAGGTATATTTTTAATATTGAGATTAATATAACAATGTATGAAATTGGTAGTACCTCATGTCCTTACTAAATAGGTATTGGTACAAGGCTAGTTTCATTCCATGTCCCAACTAACATGCATGTATTGTGTTGTGACCTTAGCCTTGGGTTCATGATAAGGTTAAAGTACGAGAAGGAAATCAAGTTGAAAGAGTATTTTAATATTTAGACACATTCACACAAATGTGCAAGAATGAATTCATCCTAACACTCCCATTTTAAAATTGAAATCCCATGGTGTTTTGAATATTTGAAACAAGGTTTGAAAGATCAAAAGTTGTCCTTGAATTAAGCACTCTTTGGAAAGGTTTTGAAATCTAGATATCCAAAGATAACCCACATTTCCAATTTTGAGATCTAAAGCACAAGATATGACCATTCTTATTCAAACTAGCAAGCCATTCAAACAACCAATAGACGGGTTCAAATGACCTCCAAATGGAATGTGTAGTATGACATTTGAAAGGTCTTTTCTCTAGCTACAACTTTGCCCTTGAAAGTTCCTAAATTGAAATTCATATGTAAGAATTATGATCCCACAAAATAAGAAGACTCATAATTTACATTTTTTTTAGGACTCCCATTTTGGAATCCTTGCAATTTATGGCACTTCAATCTAATCCTTACCATCATCTATAGATTATATTCTAAAAATAATAATGGTGATTGTTTTCAAGTTTGGGTTGTGTTGAATCACATGAGTGTGTTTTTTATGATTTAATTTATGCACCATTTTAATTCCAATTTGCATTAATTGCTTTCTCTCAATTTGTGCAAATTGACTTCACTTCAAAATCACTAGTCCTATGCAAAAACTTTTGTCCCTTTTTTTCTCTAGGGAACTAAAGAATGCACCCCAGGTTTGAATTTTATTACAAATTTGAAAAACATGTTTTTAAAACCTAGATACGATTTTATAAATTTATGAGTGCATTATATTAAGATCAATGTTCTTTTTGAAGCAAAATTTTGTCATTTTTCAACAAAGAAATTATATATTTTTTATTTAATGCAAATTCAACTAGTTTTGCTAAATTATTTGTTAAATTTCACCAAAATTTTGATATTAAGAAAATGAAAAAAAAAAACACTAACTAGGATGAGATTGGTATTGCCCTATGTTACACAAGTTTAGTTGACTATTTGATACCAAGACAAATATTAAATTATATATACTAACAACCTAGTACTAACACTAGTCCAAACTAGTGTTGACCAATGTTGGCCAATTATTGAAAAAATAAATTGGTTATCAACAAGGGTCCAAATGTTGATTATTATTAACATTTTCAAGTATTGCTTGCAAGACATTACTTTCATGTAGTTTGTTAGTGGCTTGAATCCAATTTAGTGAAAATGAGGTTTTGATTTTTTAAGTTTTGGGGTGAGTTTTCCCATGGTGTGGTTTTAGAGTCTCATTTTTTTTGTTATTTTTTTTGTGTGTTTTGAAATTTCAAAACACACAAAAAAAATAAACATGTGTTTTTTTTGTTTTTGAACTTGAATTTTCGTGGTTTGTAGATGAGTTTTTTTAAAGCACAAAAAATGTGATTTAGTTGATAGTGCTAGATTAAATTTTAAAAAATTTGCAATATAGAAAAAGTTGCAAGAAAAAGGTGGTGTAATGAGAACATAGTTGCAACAAGATGTTGATTTTGGGGAGGGATTTTTTGTTTTTTTCCTTGTTCTCAATGTGTTCCCATCAAGTTCTTAAAAGGTTCCCCAAGTTCCCATTTGTTTTCCCAAGATATTTCAAATAACACCTCAGTTTTATCCCATATGGTTTGCTAAAAGTTCAATTCTCATGTATATAAAAGGTGGGTGGTAAGCGAGCACATATTTTTCTATTTTACAATATGGGGTCAAAAGAGGTGCTTATATTGGGAAGTACCCAATGTTCCAAAAAAATCAGTGTTGATCTAATCAACATGACTCCTTCCCCAAAAGGAAAATTTTAAAAAAATGTGATCGCACCCATGAACTAATTAATATGAATCATACTATTAACACACACACACATTCTCAAATGAGAGTGAAGCAAGGGGATCACATTAACATGACATAAGTGTGCATCACGTTGAATGTGATAATTAGTGTACATTGATCCAAGCTCAAATAGGGGGTAGTAAGGGTGGAGCTACTAACATGGGGTGAACAACATCCTTCAAGATGTGAAACCAAATGAACTAGTTGGAACATCAAGTACGGTTTTTGTTTTTCCCAATTTTGTGATGTAGCCAAAATGACGATCATCCACAAGAAGATTTAACCAAATTTAAATATAGATTAGGTATGAAAGTAAAAGAAATTTTAAGGCTCCTTTACATTTTTGGCTACATGCTAGAACCCAATAGAGAATTCTAGAGATTTTTCAAAAAAATTGTCAAAATCTTTTTATACGAAAGGAAAAAAAAAACAAATATTTTTAGTCATTTTGAAAATAAATTTGGCTGAATTTAGCCATAAAAAAACAAAAGGAAAAGGAGGGACTTGGATATGGTAGACGTGGAAAGCTCCGAAATAGCTTGCATCCACCCAAAACACTTGGGCCTTTTTGTCTCTTGTTGCTTTTTTGGAAGCTATGGGGGATTGACCACCTTAATGAGATTTTGGCACTAATTGCAGGCAACAAATTAGTAAGGAAAATATTCAAAACCTTGAACTTTACACGATCTGAGTGTAGGTGCACCCATAATTGTCCTACAATCTGCTAAACTTGCACCCAATTGTACATATTTTGAAATTTGAATCTATTTCATGTGGACTCTAAAGGTTTTTTGAGCATTCATGAATTCTTTCTTCCCTATATTCATTGATTTTGGGTATCTATTTATCTATATGGAATTTGATCCTTGATACTTCGTCGTCTTCATCATCACCAACATTAGGTGAGTGAGATTGATTCACCAATTGATCTAATTGGGTGTTAAGATGAATTCCTAATTTTTTTTTCATTTTTTTTTCTATCATTCTTTTCTTCACATGCAGTTCTTGAGCTAGAATTTGAGCCTTTGTTTTGTTCTATCTCATTTAGAGAAAGAAGGCAAGAGTTAAGATTTTTTTGGGTGGGTGAATTCACTTCTTTAAATTCTCATGTGGTTTGTGAGTTTTGACCTACCTTGCAAAAGTTGTAGTCTTGTCAAAAATTGCTCCCTAGAAAGATTCATTTGGGTTTTGCTCAAAGTTTTATGTAGAACCAATTACCCATTTCTTTTTGTGTTGTTAGTAAGTAAAATTTAGGGGCATCCCTTTGCTTCTTCTAGGTTCAATTTCCTAAGAGATACAAGTTTCTTTATTCTTTCTTCACAATTAATTTTTCAAGTTCATAATTAGGCCATTGAGCCAAATGATTTGCTTCTCTTTACATGTTAAGGCTAAATGAACAATGAAGTAGTTGTCCATGACTCAAGGTACAAAAATAATGCAAAAGATTTTTGCATAACAATGGGAGGATATTTTCTACCTAGCCTTACTATTTTAGGAGATATAATCAACTACCACATTTGAAGACATTAAAAAAAATCATCATGAACATCATCATCACTTTGTTCAACTATGAAAATAGTCCACTCGTACCTAATTGTGCACCAAAATTACCATTACAGTGAAAATTAGTACATTCATAGCACATAGAGAAATATGTTTAGGTTAAATAACAAGTTAACTCACTTGTTAGATTTAACAACTTGCTTACATTATCAACCTATTAGGTCACATGTTCCTAAATCTAGGTAACACCTTCCATTTGGGGTAGATCCCAATTTGATTAAGAAGGGGACTTTCCACTTTTGTAGGGTTCCCAGAATTTGAAAGTTCTTAAAGTGATGAGTTTGGATAGAGTTTTAGATTTAATTTGTTCTTTTCATAATTTCCCCATTCCAAGTTTCTTGTGTAAAGTAAAGCCCTAGGAGAGGGGCATTCTCAAAATAAGGGGTCTAGGATGAGACAATAGCCAGATCCAACCCCCCATTTTGGGAGTGTCCCCCACCCATGGGCTTTACTTACCATAAAGCATGAAGCAAAATTTATCATGAACCAAATCTATATAGATCATGAGGTGTAGGAGTGAGAAGGATATTTTGCCAACTTTTAGGTGTAAGAACCTTCCCACTTTTAAGTAGTACACATAGTATCCCTCCCATTTTTGAGGAAGGAAATTGATGGGATATAAGGTGCCTTCCAAATGCATTATAAATTTTCTTGGAGTACTTTATGTAAATGTAAATATCAAGTCTTACAAAACCACTAGAGTATGGAAAAAGGGTGGTAAACTCCTCATGAATGTATATGTAGGAGGGTGACAAACTTGTCGTAAATGGAATGCAAAATCTTTCAAAACCACCAAGGTATGGAAAGAGGGTGGCAAAGTCTTCATAAATGTAAATGCCAAATGGTACAAAACCACCAAGGTATGAAAAGAGGGTGTCAAACTCCCCATCAAATATATAAATGCCAAGAAATGCCAAGTTTTGTGATAGGAAATAGGTCTCAATCATAGGTAGGTAGGTAGGAAAATAGTAATTATTAGGTAAGTAGATGGTTTATTTATACATATGTAAAGGTTGTTTTACTACCTACCTACTAACAACCTACTTGTGGGTTGTTAATAGGTAGGTAGGAAAAAAAAACAATTTAGGTAAGCACCATTGTTAGTAATGGAACTAAAACCCAATAGAAAATTGTTTCTTGACCACTTATCATTCATCCTTCATGGTGCACTGGTGGGTGTTGGTTCATTGTGGCCGAGAAGGTAAGGAAGCACCAAACACGAACAACCACAGAAGGTGCAAGCTGTTAATCAATCTAATGCACTAAAATTGTTTTAGTGATGCAATACCAATGGCATTCCACATTGCTATTACTAATGCAATCTCCATTTGGGAAAAAGATGATGATTTGCATTTGGGAAAGATTGATCATCATTAGATCGATTTGTCATCCCACATGAATTGCATCTTGTTTTTTTTTCACTATTGATTATGTTTAGTTCTAATGCTGCAAGGAAAAGGATGAGAGCGATAAGCTTATCCACAAGCTTGCCTAAATCTTTTATGCAAGAGGAGCTCATGACCAAAAGAACCTCTAAAACCTATCTTTCAAAAATTGTCTTTTCTTCTTGGATCTCTAATAAAGAAGACCCAAGGCTTGATTTGAATGTTAGAATTTAGACATGAAATATGGAGGAACAAGCTTTGAGTGTGGCTTTAGAAGCCCTAAGGTAGGCCAATGCATTGCAATTCTAGACTTAGAATCCAGGGAGGCCGCAACTAACATTTTCTTCCTAACAGCTTCTTTTTCTCCTCTTTCTATGAAAACTCTAAGGACTAAAGTAGGAGGCTGGAGCTATACATCTTTGTGGTTCATGAAATCGCTTCTACCTTTGGTTTCCTTTTCATTGGAAAGGTATCCACTACCCACCCACAACTCTTCTTCTTTTATTTCTAGCATAATTCCCATCATTTCCATTTTCTGAGCTTTTTGTCGAAACAGTTGGGAGTCTGGTTTCTAGTAGAATTTTTGGAGTAGTTTTCCAATTGGGGTTCTTGTAGCTTTGCTTGGCTTGTCTAGTGAGGAGTTGTTATGACAACACTGATCTAGTTCTGTACCTAACTTAGAAACACTAAGGTTTTGGCACTAAATGTGTCAAATTTAAAAATTTATAAACAAGCTTACAAATCACAAAACAATAATGCAAGATCAATATCCATCCATGAGAACCTTAAACCCTAATCAATTGATCTTGCACTATGTCAATGCTTGAAAAAAACCCTCATGCTTGGTTGTCTCATGGGCTTGTTGACGATGTTTATTGATTTCAATTTTTTTCTAAATTGAATATGACAAATGGGGTCATTTCATAATGAGCTTGGTTGGGCCTTTTCACATTCCATAAGAGTTTACAATTTGATCTACATTGTACTAATTTATGAATGTCACTTAAACATAAAAATGTTTTAGGACCCTAAACTTTAACCGAGTGGAGAGGAAGCAATAAGGAATACTTTTATGTGTTTGTTAGTGGATACACCATTGGAATCAATAGTAACAACAATTGTTCAAGTATGTTGAATGTTGGTAATTGTGCAAGATTTCCTCATGTGGGTGGGTGAAATTTTTTATGGTTTGCTTTTAAGTTGGGTGTGTCATGTTATGCAAGGATGGTGACAATTTTGGAACACTACCACCCAAGGTAGCCATAACTTGGGCATTAGGAAAAAATATTCCTTTTTTAATTGGGCTAAATATTATCAAGACTCTTCATGGTGGAGCAAGATCCTAACCATCTAAAAGTCCCAAAAACATCAACTACTTATATTGGGTTGTCAGAATTCTATATAGAGAGAAAGGTTAATAATTTATTCATTTGAAGTATGGGTTAAGAATCATGGAGTTGAATTTTTGAAAATGCCTTATTAGTGTGGGTGGTGACCTTGTGTGGATGATTTATTGGAACTACTGCGTTTGAAACTTGAGTTACTTAGTCATGGCAATGATTTCAGAGTCTAGGAAAAACAAAATCTAACAAGATCTTGTCAAAATGTCTAATTTATTCACAAGGGACCTTCATCAAATAACTTATTGAAAAGAAAATAACACTAGTTGCTTATTATTAGAACCATCAATAGAGTATTATTGTGGGTAACCATTGTAACCATGACTTGCAATGAAGTATTCCCATTGTGAGTTGAATACGTTAGGTAGTGCATTCATTGAGTGGTTGTCATAGAAGTTTTCAGGGTCCAAAAACATCCACACTTACACATAATGTTACTTGAATTTTTGTCATTAAATTGGAGTTACATGATTGTTGGTAGATGTTATATCAAGTGGATAAAAAAGTTAGTCCATCAAGGATGAAGGTTGAAAATGGTGATGAAGGGATTTTTTTTTGTGGAAATAAGAAAACTTAACTTATGATTCTTTGGTGTAGCAGAAGGTTGACAAATTTATTCCCTCTGTGATGATCTTCTTGCATCCAAAGGTCATAATCATAGCTTTCCAATGGCCTCAAATCCCTTTGCTATAATGCAAAAAAATAGGCTTCTCCATGTCATACCCAATTGTTACTAATGCAAAATTGAATTTGTTTATATGTTTTAAACTTGCAATGCTTGATGCAGTTTCAAATTGATGATCTTATGTTAGATTTTAATTGATGATCTCATATGTTACATCTTAATTGATGATCATCCTAGTGACTTTCCATACACCAATGACACTTCATAATTGAGTATCTTTTTGGATTTATGATAGCCTTGTTTTATTGCAAAGGACGTGATAAATATGTCACAATAAGTTGTGTCTTTGCTTTGGATTCACAATACCCTTGCTTTCCAAGACTTGAAAAAATAGTAAAAATGGTTCCATCTTTTCTAGGTTGAAACTTGAAATTAACATATGTGTGATTACATGACATAAAAGACTATAGAAAGTTTTAATAGGTTGTATGTCTAGGTTCAACTATTACATCACATGAAAGAGTTCAAAAATGATGAAAACCTATCAATTGACAATAAAACAAAGAACCCAACAAAGGGGAGAAAAAGGTACAAGATGGAAGGACCCAAATCCTAGCAAACTAAGAATATTCCAAAGAAGGTAGATCGCAAGGGGAACAAGAAGAAATCAAGTACTTAAACCCTCCCCCCCAATTTAGAGAAACATATTAGATAAGGAAAGGGGAAGAACACTTAAAAGAATGCTTAGCCTAAACAAACCTTCACTTATAATAACAATAGGCCTCAAAATAAAAGTTGTTTACACTCATTGCAATGCCATTGACACCCTCTACATGTAAAATGAAGGCAAGACTTTAATAACATAAAAATATTTTACTTTTAAGTCCCAAGGTTCCATTCCCCTTCCTAAAGTAGTCTCATTTTTCATACCTAGATTTTGTGAGAAGTTTTGCCATAGTTTTTTCCACAATGACCATTGATGAAAAACTATAACTCAAATGTACTAGTGTAACCTATGTCATTGGCCTAAATGTGAATTGGTTGCCCATTTCTTCCTCTCAAAACCATTTTTTTGTAGTTTAATTGAATTTCAAACAAAAAAACTATTCAACATTCAATATTTTTCACAAATGCCATTGTACTTTTGCAAATCCAAATGCCTTCATTAAATCCTATGAATTGAAAGTTTTCTAACCAAGAATGTGCCCAAATTCCATTATAATTTTTTAATTTAAATGAATTTTCAATGAAAAAATTGTTTTCAATAACTTTTTCATTATAAGTTGAAACATTATGAAACCAACTTGATACATCTTTATTCATTGAAAACTTTCCAACAACACCAAGAACATGACAAGACACACCATGGTTTGGGAGATTTCAACGTGACAAACAAATCAAATAAAATACCTTCTTTCATAGATAAATATTGGAGGTTTTCAAAGACCATAAGTGAAAAAAAACTTAATAAAAATCACCATTCTAATATTTGATTTTTAGTGTGTAGTAAAAAATATAAAAAAATGATTAAAGATTTGTACTTCATATTTGGTTTCTAGCCAAATTTGGCTAAATCTTCTTAAGGACGATAGTTTTTACAAACAAAAATTCCTAAAAAGGAACAATGACCATCACCTATATAGTATATATTGACACCTTCACTTTTTCGGGTGAAACCTTTTATTGTAAAAACTCCACATACGCATCATACACCAAAATTTAGATGAAATATAGCCAATATATGCATTGTTGGGGCATTTGGGCCAATAAACTAGGTTTGACTTGGTAAATGATCACACGATTCAATAGTTGAAATGGGTGTGTTCATTGTTCCATGTGCAAGCATTCAAAAATTATCACTAGTTTGTTGAAGCATACTCACATGCAACATTGGAAAACTTGTCATGATTTCTTGTGTTTATGACAATTGGAATGAATGTTTCACCTATTGATGAATGTGGTAAAAATTCATGAAACATTACCTACCATTCTCTTTTCTACCATGAATTATTGTGCTTTGTTCTGGCAAGATGTTGGTCAAGTCTTGTAGAACCTTGGAGACAAATGGTGAAACATCTTTAATGCAAAAACATTCTATTGTATTTCCAATGATGTTTTTTACTTTCCTTACAATATAATGATAAAAAATGGAATGAAGTTTCCTCAATATAGGACATAATATTGTTAATCTAGGATCCACATTCTTGAAGTAGGATTGAAAAATGAAATATAAGATTTAATTAAGCTCAATATATTCAAGATTGGGTTTCATAAAACAAAAATGGAGTTGTAACCCAAGAATCCAATTCCCAACATACGATTACATGTCTTAATGAAAAATTGAAGATCCTAAATCATGGACCCAGTTTTCTAAAAACTATTAGGTAATAAATGTTCTTACAAAATCAAGGACTCATATTTTCAATTCAAAAGGATTTAACTAATTTCCTTCCAAAATTTCCTATATTTCAGAAAATTATAAGGTCTTATATTAAGACTTATTAAGAATTCTAAATTCTTGAAACCACACCTTGGTTCCTAAAAAAGCTAGTGGTTTGACACATCTTGTGACAAAAATTATGAAGGTGCACTGATTGATCTTGACCATGTGTATGTAAGAAATTCATTAAGGATGATATTGAAAAGGAAATTAAGACTCAATGGACTAGATAGATTCATGTGCATTAGGATTAAGGACTAAAAAAAAATAATAAAAAATTGATTATTGAAGACCATAGGTCTTGAAACAAAACACACAAATGAATGGAAATAAATAACATAAACATGTAAACAACAAAATGTATTCAAAATTATGTTTCACATAAAGTAAGGAAAACATGACATCAATACCCTGAGTTTGGTCCAAAATTGGGTGAGATTTTTAAAAAAAAACCTCCAAACAAATACATTAACCTTTCCAAACTTTTAGTGGTCGGGAGTCAAATTGACACTTTGACAATTGGCCTTTCTTTCAACCATAACTTGTGTTATAAATACTCAAATGGGTCATGTTAGCCCATGGAACAAAATTTTGGATGAAAGTTGATGATGGATGATAACATAACTAATGTTGCAAGTTTGAATTTTGACTATATTCCTTTGTACACACATACATTGAGGTATTATATATTCAAATTTTAATTGAAAGGTGATTGCATATTAAGGTGGACCAAAAGTGTTAAATTTTGGAGTCCATAATTTTCCTTTTTCCAAAATTTTAATGCAAATATTTGATGTTTTAGGAATGTAAATTAGTCCATTTGAAGGTAGGAGGCAAGAAAAATACCTAAACCCTAAACCTATAGTTTTCAAATTATGAAACATGTTTTGATTTGATCAGCTAGGGGAAAAGTTGGAACTAAAAACATGGATTTTTTGAAATTTTATAATTGACAAATGTTATGTTGGGTAATAATGTCAGTTTTTACAAAACAACATTTATCAATTTTTCCATTTCAATAAGTTATGGATTTTTTAGATTATTGGTAATCTTGCAAAATCCCAATAAATTAAAATATTAAATTTGATCAGAAATCCTTATTTTAGGATTATAGTAACTTCACAATCAGACTAGGAAAAAAATCAAAAATTAAAACATGTTTACTATGTAATAAAATTCCATAACACTTTTTATGGACTATGATCATTCACCTTATAATGAAATGATTGCAATTTATTTTCAATTTTTTAAATTTGATTTTTCAAGTGTTATAGTTTAATTAAATGAGCCCCTTTTAAAAATTTCAATCAAACTTCATCACATATTATACCATACTTAAAGGTACACCATAAAAACTACCCCTGCAACACCAAAAAATGGACTATTTAGTTTGCAACTACCCTAAAATGGAAATTAAATTCATTTCAGCACTTGAAAAATTTGTATTTTTAATATAATGTTCATTTGAAAATATAATAACAAGTGTCCCAATTCATTTCATTTGTTTCAAGCTTTACATTGGGCAAACCATCTTGCATTTCAAACTATTTACAATTTTAAAAATATCTTGAACCTACATGAGAAACTATTTTTGGGCTACAACCTTAGCATGATTAATTAAACATTGAATTTCATTCTAACTTTAGATGAGAAAATGAATGAAATCTTTTGTCTACTCACAATACATGATATCTTAAAGAATGTAATAAATGTATTTGCAATGCACCCACTTCGTTATACCCAATGAACTTGCCACCGTTGTGATAAAATGAACATAAATGCAAGTTAAGAAATTTCCAATTGGCACTTCATATTGCTTTGTGTTTGGGGGTGGGCCAAAGGTGATCTTGTACATTTATCCATACCTTGGTGGAAGAACATCTATGGATGCAAAAGACTAACTTCCAAAAACTGATTGATCTCCCACTTGTTTTTCTGTAAGGTTGAAAGCTTCAATGTTGTTGGCCACCAAGTAGTTTTATTATTGCAAACTTTTGGCCAAAAAATTGCATCCAAAGGCTGATTCACCAAAGTAGGACTCTCATTCCCAAAAACACTTAAGGGGCACATTTTCATACCTCACATAGAACAAATTCAGCTTCTTCTAGTAATGTCACCTCATCCCGAGTCAACTTGTTCCTCACTTGCACAAGTCATATTTTTAGGCACAATTGACCTATCAATAATGTAAGTTTTTCTAATGCCTCCGAAACAACGAGTCAAATCAGCAACACAAAACCAAAACTTGTGATAGGTAGGCGTAGATCCTTTTTAAGTGACACCATAACCCATCATAGCATGGACTGGGTATATGTTTCATTAATCAAGACTGTACTCAAGACTGAATGATTGATTTCACTTCAAGAAAACTGGCAGTTGCCAAACCCTGAAGTGCATAAAGGAAAACACAATTGCAGAACCAACTTGGTTGTAATTAGTTCAAACTCACAACAAACAACATTAGACCTCAAAAAGCTGGGCGCTCCTTGCACACACCTACAACACTATAAGAAACCAATAAATAAATAAATAAACAAGAGCAAAAGCAAAGAAAACACAAAGCAAAGTGTGAAAGTGGGTCCTAGAGGTGGAGAACTGAGCTTACTCTAAAGCTCACGCTCCCTCTTCGCTAGATTGGGTATGGTGCTACCTTAAACTCTAACGAACACATGTCATGAAAGAACATAACAATCAAGACACCACTAATACATGTAAAGACAACACTGGTCTCTCATGCAGATCACAGGTGGATCTTTCTATCAATTCTCAACCTGTGTTTGTTGTCAAAATAGTGATAGAGAATTAGTGTGATGAGGTTCTCTCTTTTTCAAAGAAAGCACTGGCATGGGTAAAGGTTGGGTATGTGGGCCCTCAATTGGCTCAAAAGATCAAAGAACCGATTTTAATTGAGTGTGGCTCAGTAAAGAACCTACCCTGAATTGCTGGTTCTTTCAAAAATTTCCAAAACCTGGAACTAAAATAAAACCTGGTACAAGGCATTGTTTGATTTTGAAAATTTTGAAAAACCTGGAACCAGACATTATAACAAAATCAAAGAATTACCCAATACTGAAATTAAACACCACCCTTTCATCTTCAATCACTTCTGAATTGCAACCTTTGACAAGTAGTGTTTTTCTTACTATCAAAATTTCGCAAAAATTTGACCTGAAAAATGTGATTTCGACCAGTACAAAGGATTTTTCATGGGAAAAATGGTCCAAATTCACTGAATTTCAAAAAGAAAAAAATTCAAATTGCCAGATTTCTACAGTAAGTTCCATTAGGTAGCCAAGAATATAGAAGTTTCCTGGTTTTTTTCTACTTTCATATCTGGCGTGTAGCCAGAATTGGCTAAATTAGTTTCTGGATGGTCGCCACCTTGGCTACATCACAAAATCTTTGAAAAAAACTCTGTTGACAAGTTGTTATTCCTAAGGAATATAATGGTGCTTATAATAAGCAGGTATTGCCATAATACCCAGTCACATAATCTTCAACGAGACAATGGAATGTATGTTTTTCTTTTCAATTAAGAACTTGAATGTACTGAATAGCAACCCCGCTAATGTTGAACCAGCATGTACCCTTCTTTGCAAGGGTTTTGTCTTCCTAAAGCTTTAAATTTCACTCATCCTTTGTATAATCATTCTGTGTACTTCAAGTGTCAAGGAATATGAGTTAGTGTGGAGCTGGTGTTGGAGCAGTACAATGTTGAGCTGAGTTTACTCCTGGACAATCTTGCCATTTCCAAAACCTCCTAAACTGGTAGCTGTTCCATTCGTTGAAGATTGTCCAGCAGCCACCAATGGTTGCAGTAAACATCAGTGGGACCCCCAATATGATGCAAATCTGCACAAATCTTGTATGAAAAAAAAGAAAAAAGTACGTAGTTTTGGTGGCCACAAAGCTACAGTAATTCCATAGTATAATTAATGTTGGATAGTTGTCCACCAAGAACATCAAGAGTAATGCCCACTAATGAGGCCTAGGGGATTCAATCTTGCATGAAATAGAACTATGAAAACAACTGTGAAAAAACTGTAGCCTCAGTACAAGGGAA